>Ga0209386_1000055_pt1 | contig 60595 bp, 52 predicted proteins | sample NGEPertwo_FD_184510 | JGI IMG/M metagenome (GOLD analysis project Ga0209386, IMG submission 184510) | Arctic peat soil microbial communities from the Barrow Environmental Observatory site, Barrow, Alaska, USA - NGEE Permafrost154B-two... | ecosystem: Environmental > Terrestrial > Soil > Wetlands...
ACTCTTCTGATCGGGGTACCCCGATCAGAAGAGTACTACCTTTTTTATTTAATTAAAATGGTATACTTTTGGATTGAATGACTGGTATACTTCTCGGATGAAATAAGCAAATATCAACGGTGACCAAAGACTCAGACAAACAAGATCTAACATTTCACTTGGATAGTCTTATAGCAACACCACAAACGAATACTTATTGTAATCCGACAGATATTGTTTGGATGTCTTGGATCGAAGAAGATGGGAATTCTTATTCATTTGGTATTGATGAAGATGGAAAAGAGTTAAAAGTTTCATTGACTAAAGTTGTTAGAAATACCACTGAAGGAGAAGATTATTTTATGTTGCCATCAAAAGGAATTAGGGAAATGGTAAATTCCTATGAATTAGTTGGTGATGAATTAAAGGACAGTAATAGAAAAACCGTTGCATTTATCCATAAGCTATCAAAGGGATTCCATAAGGATAATCAAGAGCTAGTCCTAGTGGATCGTGAATTATTCGAAGATGCAATTCAAAGAAATGACTATGACCTTGTTTGGTTCATAACAGTTTACAAAGAGAAGAATCCGTTAAACGAATCCTTGGATAAAGATTTTCATGTGAGAAAATCAAGGAAATATTTTGTGTGGTTTGATAATCAGGAATTGAAAAGTTTTAAATTTTGGGATGAAAAATTCACTAACGTTAGGGATAACGAAGAAAATAATACAGAACATTTGTCTAAGCATAAGCTATTCTCAAATAGTCTATTAGATGATGATGATGATATGCGAGAACCTTGATTCATTGATATTCACGTTATATGATGCCAGGGGCATCACATGTTTATAGAAAACGTTGAACAAAGCGATATTCGACCCCGCCGGGGTCGCACATTCTATGCCACATACCGTTTCTATAAACATACCAACCCTCCGGGTTTGGGAAGAATGGATGAACGTTTTACAAGATATATTACAACGAGGAGACGTAGAAAAGGAGGCTCAAAACGATTGATCGGATGATTCTTTATCGTTGACCGATCAATAAGAAATACAGAAGTTATACACATTAAAATGTTAATAAACTTGCATTAATTAACTAATAGCTTAACTTTGTGGCTCGAAAAGTAAACAAATATAATACTGATCTGTTTAAAAGAGCATTACCTGAACTTCAAAATTCGATGGTCGAAATTTATTTCGATGCTGAGAATGGAAAGAATTTTCAGGAGATTGCAGCGGTTTTCAGGCAGGCCGGAGCGAAAAAAGTTAAACGGCTAATGGCTGTAATTCTGAAGAATGAATATTACGACCACATTTACAAAAAGGAAGATGGCGATGTCACTGCCATTAAGCTAATGGCTGGTCAGTCGAAGAACCAGAACTACCGTATTTATTTCAAAGAAATTTTCAAAGAAGGTAAAAAAGTTGTACTAATTACTCCGCACATTAAAAAGGTTCAGAAGAACCAACAAGATCAAACCATTTTGAATATCATTAACACCATTAAAACCTACGAATATGAGTTCTAACGATCAACAAATCATGAACGAACTGGAATCGTTGCTGATTATTGGTAACGAAAATGACAAACTTGAGCTTGAGGCTGAGTTACTTCATTTGAAATTCGTTGGGGTGATCGAGGATATGATGGAGCAGGAAGGACTCAGTAAAGCTGATCTGGCTGCCAAATTATCGACTTCCAAGAGTTACATCACTCAATTGTTTACGGGAGACAAGCTGTTGAATATTAAAACCCTCGTTAAATTACAAGGTGCATTAAATTTTAGCTTCAGGATTGAAGCAGAACGTAAAAGGCCAGTATTCGAGGCGGTTATTTGCGATAAATTTAAAAAACGTTTTGGTCTTGATTCTGTTAAGGCCGGAGTAGAAGGTACAAAGTATCAATTGGGTAAAACACCGAATAAATTTGTAGCATAGTTATGCAAGTCAAAAAATCGCCCTTAATATTGGACGAGGTATTTATTATCGCCAGTAATATTATCTCAGTTCCGGAAACAGAAGAATCAACCGCTGCTCTCAACGAATTTGAGATTGATGTTGATTTTGATGTGTATTCCAACGATTCTGACAGTGATTCCCGGAGGGTTGTTGTAAGTGTTTCGGGTAACGATCCGGAGCATCCTTCACCGGGATATTGCTTCAGTATTGTAGCGCAGGGAACTTTTCGCTACGATAAGGATGCCAAAATCAGAAAGAAAGATAAGGATATTTTGCTGACCCATTCAGCTATCCCGATTGTGATTGGGCAAATCAGAAGTTACATTTCTACCTTAACCGCTCTTGGTCCTTTTGGCTCTTATCTGCTACCCAGTATCGACATGAATCATTTGCTGGCAACGAAAAATGAGAACGTGCAGGATCAGGAGGCCGAGTAGAGTTTTTCGAACTAACTATTTTTGCTATTATATCCAAAAATACCCGCCAGATTTCTCCGACGGGTATTTGTATTTTAGATTGAAACTTCAGGATTAAACGGCTTGCACCAACTCTACGCCTTCGAAGCCTTTTTGAACTGCTTCGAGGTTCATTGGAATTAATGAATGGTGGCGCGTTGGAAGTGATTTTTCCAATCCTTTTTCAACACTTTCCATCTTGACTACAGGCTTTGCCTTCAGGAATGCACCTAAAACAACCATGTTAAAGGTTTTTACGTTGCCTAGTTCTGCGGCAATAAGGGTTCCTTCAATTTTATAAATGTTGATGTCGGCACGTTTGGGCGGATGAATAATTCCGTTTGGATCGTAAATGAGTACGCCTCCCGGTTTAACAAGAGCTTCAAATTTGTCCATCGATTGCTGATTCAGAATGATGGCCGTATCGTATTCGTTCAAAACCGGTGAACTGATTCGGGAGTCGCTCAGGATGACGGTTACATTGGCTGTTCCGCCACGCATTTCGGGACCGTACGATGGAAACCAGGAAACTTCCTGATTGGCCATCACTCCGGAATAGGCCAGAATTTTTCCCATCGAAAGTACGCCCTGTCCGCCAAATCCGGCTATGATGATTTCTTCAGTCATTGTTTTCAGTTTTTAATTGGTGTATAACTTTCAGGATCATTCTTTGAACTGTCTTTTAAATCGCCCGGAGGATAGAATGGGAACATGTTTTCAACCATCCATTCATTCGCTTTCACCGGTGTCATTTTCCAGTTCATGTTGCAGGTCGAAACGATTTCGACAAAGGATGTACCTTTTTTATCGATGGCTGCCTGAAAAGCCCTGGTAATCGCTTTTTTGCATTTGCGGATTGTAGCCGGTGTGTGTACCGATTGACGGGTAACGTAAGATGTTCCGGGTAACTGAGCAATCAGTTCGGTGATTTTCATCGGGTATCCGTTCCGTCCGGCATCGCGACCATTAGGTGTCGTGGCGGTTGTTTGCCCAAGCAAAGTCGTTGGGGCCATTTGTCCGCCTGTCATTCCGTAAATGCCATTATTTATAAAAATGACAACTATGTTTTCGCCGCGGTTGCAGGCGTGCATAATTTCAGCAGTTCCGATGGAAGCCAAATCGCCATCACCCTGATAGGTGAAAACAACCTTGTCAGGATTGGTGCGGGCAATTCCGGTTGCAACAGCCGGTGCTCTTCCGTGAGCAGCTTCCTGCCAGTCGATTTCGATGTAATTGTAGGCAAATACAGCACATCCTACCGGCGAAACGCCAATCGTTCTATCCTGAATGTCCAGATCTTCGATGACCTCGGCCAACAGTTTGTGCACTACGCCATGGCTGCAGCCCGGGCAATAATGCATCGTATTCTCAGTTAATAATTTTGGCTTTTCGTAAACCAGGTTTTTGGGATTAATGATATCTGCGAGTTCCATAAATTATCCTCCTATCAGTTTTTGTTCAAGGGCATTCACCACTTCAATCGGACTTGGAACGATACCGCCCAGACGTCCGAAGTATTTTACAGGGATTGAACATCCGGCACAGCCAACAGCCAGCTGAACATCTTCAATCATTTGACCGGCATTCATTTCAACAACGAGCATGCCTTTCACTTTTTTTGCCAGAGCAGCAATCGGTTTTTTAGGGAATGGGAATAAAGTGATTGGGCGAAGAAGACCAACTTTGATTCCTTTCTCGCGGGCCTGATCGACAGCTTTTTGGCAAATTCGTGCAGATGATCCGAAAGCTACCAGAAGGTATTCAGCATCTTCGCATTGAATTTCTTCATAAAGTACTTCCTCTTCTTCCATCTTGGCGTATTTCTCCTGAAAGCGAATGTTGTTTTGTTCCATTCTTACGGAGTCGAGTTCCAGCGAAGTAATGATGTTACGTTCGCGGTTTGGTTTGCGCCCGTTGGTTACCCAGGAACCATATTTTTCGTTAATTTCTTCATCTGTCAGGCGTGGAATGTAGTCGGCTAAAACCACTTTTTCCATCATCTGGCCAATCACACCGTCGGTCAGAATCATAGCCGGATTGCGGTATTTAAAAGCCAGCCGAAGTCCAAGTTCAACGAAGTCGTTCATTTCCTGAACCGATGAAGGCGCCAGAACAATCAGGTGGTAATCGCCGTGACCTCCGCCTTTAGTCGATTGGAAATAGTCGGCCTGCGAGGGCTGAATGGTTCCCAGACCCGGGCCGCCACGCTGAACATTGACGATCAGGCAGGGCAACTCGGCTCCTGCAACGTATGATATTCCTTCAGCCATTAAACTAATGCCCGGGCTGGAGGACGAGGTAAATACTTTTTTCCCGGTGGAAGCTGCACCGTATAACATGTGAATGGAAGCAATTTCGCTCTCTGCCTGAAGGACTACCATTCCGGTTTCGTTCCATGGCTCGCGATCCATCAGGGTTTCCATTACTTCCGACTGAGGAGTTATGGGGTATCCGAAATAACCATCGCAACCACAACGAATGGCCGCTTCGGCAATGACCTCATTTCCCTTCATTAATCTTAATTCTCCCATTATACTTTTTTTAAATTTGTTGCTTTTTTGAAAAAGTGCCTTGAGTTCGTGCTTTTTAAAGTTTTACCCTGTAAACGGTGATGCAGGTGTCGGGACAAACGGTTGCACAATTTGAGCACCCGATGCAAGCTTCAGGATTTTTCATAAATGAATAATGATATCCACGGCCGTTTACCTGTTTATTTTGACTGAGGACATCCTGGGGGCATGCCACGACACAAAGTCCGCAACCTTTGCACTCCTCTTTGTCAACTATTACTGCTCCAATTACTTTTGCCATTTTCTTTAAATTTAGTGCCTAAAGTACTATTTTGGGGGAAAATTGTCATTGAATTGCTTCAATCGTTTTCCCAAATCTTCAAATTGTTCGCGTTTGACGTGTGAAACACAGGCGCGAAGTCCTTCTTTTTCGCTTCCGGTATTTGTTAGTGTGATTGCACTTATTCCGTAATACAGAAGGTTCCCAAGAAGTTCGCTTCCGGTCATTCCAGGGTATCCGACCGTGAAATAAAAACCATCGGCAATTTCTTCATCGCCATCTTTTTCATAAACGATCGTAAACCCATTGGCTGTAAACAAATCTTTCATGATTTTAGCTTTCCGGCCGTATTCCTTTACATCTTCAATAAAATTAAACTCTCCGTCGCTGGCTGCTTTAAACATCGCAGCCAAAGCATACTGGGTCGAATGGGTGATTCCGGACGAAAGCGCATATAAAACATGCATGACAATGGTAAAACCAAAGGGTTTGCTTCCGAAACGGGTTTCAAGGTTTTCGTACTGACGGCTCCACAAAGCATTTGAAATTGCCATGATAGCGCCACGCTGACCGGCATACGAGAAAATCTTCGAAGCGGAGATAAACAATACGTACTGATCGGTATATTTTGCAACGCTTGGCTGATAAGGTGGCTTTCCTGGAGTAAATAAATCTTTCCTGAAATCCATTCCGAAGTAGGCCAGATCTTCCATCACGATTACATCGTACTTGTTAGCCAACTCGCCGATAATCTGTAATTCCTCTTCAGTAAAACAAATCCAGCTCGGGTTATTCGGGTTGGAATAAACCATCGAGTTAATGTTCCCTTTTGACAAGTAAGATTCGAGTTTGGCCCGAAGTTTTTCTCCCCTGAAATTAAAGACATCAAATGACTGGAATTGGTGTCCCATCACTTTCATTTGTTGTTTTTGTACGGGAAATCCGGGATCAAGAAACAGCGTGGTGTCTTTTTGTTTGTCAACATTTGCGGCGACCAAAAGAGCTGCGAAAGTTCCCTGCATCGATCCTGTGGTGGGAATGCAGCTGGCAGGTTCAACGTCAATGTCCATAAATAGCTTGATGAACCGGGAGGCTTCATTTTTGAGTGGTTTGATGCCATCCATCATTGGATAAGCCGAAGCAACTCCCGATTGAAGCGCTTTGATCTCGGCATCAACTCCAACTTTTGCAGCAGGTAATCCCGGAACTCCCATCTCCATGCGGATAAAACTGATTTTGCTCTCTTCCTCAATGAGGTTGATCAAGGCCACAATTTCTCTGATCGAGGCTTTCCCGAGATCTTTAATGCGAAGCTGATCGACGTATTTTTTTACAATTTCTTGTTTTACCGGTGTATTGTTCATGTGGACAAATCGGAATTTTGGATGAAAATAAGTAAAGTATTCGTGATAAATCAAATGAAATCAGGATATTGCAAAACAGGTTTCGCAATTCGGAAATACAAACAGTATCCAAATTCTAAATCGAAAGCAGGTATCCTCTTTCTGTTTTGATTTGATAGAAAATCAGGTAAAAAAATATACCTGTATTTTATCATGTTTTTGGGTGTTACAGACCGAAGGCGGGTTTTATGCTTTTTACCCAGTTTGCTATACGTTCGTCGGTTAGTTCCGGTTCAAAATCTTCATCAATCGGAAGGCCAATAAACATTCCATCTATAATAGCTTCTGATTCGTCGAATTCGTACGATGAAGGATCAACTTTCCCGACAAGGGTAGCTCCGTTTTTCAGGAGGTCTTTACCTAACATGCCTATGGCATTCACGAAATAACCTGCATAGGTAATATGGTCTCCCAGACCGAAGATGGCAACCGTTTTGCCTGAAAACTCAACTTTGCTAATGTTCGGGAAAAACTTACTCCAGTCGGTATTTGAGTAGTCCGAATCCCAGGTTTCTTTTCCGACGGTAGAAATTCCGAAGATGATTTGATCAAACTTTTCCAGATCAGAAATCCGGGCGTCATTCACCGAAATCATTTCTACATTTTGTTCTCCCAGGGCTGCTTTTACTTTTTCAGCAACACGGTGAACTGAACCTTTTAAAGGACCAAAAAATAATCCAATTTTGCTCATAATATTTATTTTTACTGATTGTGAATTGCTAATTCGCCACGAATGTATTCTCCCAAAATAGCTAAACTGGAGACACTTCGTAAAATTAAATGAATGGCTCTTTCGTAATCGCCTTCCGAATCCCATTCAACATCAACGTGCATCGTGTATTCATTGGGTTTGCCAAGAATGGGGACAGACTGAATTTTATTGAGGTTGATTTTATTTTCAGCAAAAATGTTTAGAACGTTGGCCAACGCACCGTAATAGTGGCCAACTTCGAAACACAACGAAGCTTTGTTGTTTTCATTACTCTGGGTAGCGTGCTTGGAGAGGATCCAGAATCGGGTATAATTTCGCTTATTGATTTCGAGTCCGGTCTCAAGTATGTCCAACTCATAAAGTTCAGCGGTCCTTGTATTTCCGATAGCCGCTGCATCCATTAACTTTTCATCATGAACTAATTTCCCTGAAGCAGCTGTATCCTGATTCTCGATGATACGAGCATCCGGAAAGTTATTTTCGAGGTATTCAGCGCACTGTTTGATGGCAATCGGATGCGAATAAATCGTTTTAATATCGTCTTTGGTTACACCCGGATTGGCCATCAGATTCATTTGAATATGAATGTAAATTTCGCCAATAACTTTTAAATGGTAATCGCGGATCAGTGCATAGTTTTGCAACAGACTGCCGGCAATCGAATTTTCAATGGCCATTACAGCAATGTCAACCTGGTCAGTATCAATTAAATTGCATACGCTGGTAAAGGATTTGCATTCCACTACTTTAATTTCATCTTCAAAATACCGTCTTGCGGCATCCTCATGAAAAGAACCTGCAATTCCCTGTATAGCTATTTTTTTCATCTTTTTTTCATAATTAAAAATCCCGGACAAATCCGGGACAATTTACGTAAAATATCCTAATATCTCCCGGCACGCTTCCCTTTTGCCGTAACAAACGAACAGCCTGTCTGTTTGATGTCGGATCCCAAATTTAAAAACTTTTTATTTTTCAGAAATTAGTCTTTGTCAGACTGCCGCGTTGCTTTGTATGTATTCGGGTAAATCTCCGGGAAATTAAATTTTATACATCTCGCTGGCTCTGATAAGCTCCAGTTTGTGAGCCTGAAGAACTTCGATGCATTTTTCAATGTTGTCGGGTTTTAAAACAATATTGGCCGATTTTTTATCCATCGAATACGCGTATAAATATTCAATAAAAACACTTTCCGCGGAAAGGATATCCAGAGCACGGGCCAGTGATCCCGGGGCATTCGGACTGCTCAGACAAACAACATCAGTTAGCCGGACCGAAAATTCGGCCTGTTTCAATATGTCGAGTGCTTTTTCGGGTTCAGAAACAATGAGACGCAGGATGCCAAATTCGGAAGTGTCGGCCAGGCTGAGTGCAGACACGTTGATGCCTGCATTTCCCAGAATCTGAGTTACTTCATTCAATCTTCCGGTTTTGTTTTCCAGAAATACGGTTAGTTGTTTTATTATCATGATTTTTACCTCCTACAGTTTACGGTTGTCAATGACTCGTTTTGCTTTTCCGGCTGTGCGCTCGATGGTTTTTGGCTCAACCAGTTTTACATCGACTGAAATTCCAAGTGTACTTTGAAGTTTATGCGTGATTTTTTTGCGCAGCGCTTCCAGTTGCCTGATTTCGTCGGAGAAGAACTGCTCCTGAACTTCAACCATGAGTTTTAGCGTGTCTAAGTTACCTTCCCGATCAACAATAAGCAAATAATGCGGAGCTGTTTCACTCATTTCGAGCAGTACACTTTCAATTTGTGAGGGGAATACGTTTACGCCTCGAATAATCAGCATGTCATCGCTTCTTCCTTTGCATTTCTCCATTCGAACCAGGGTGCGTCCACACACACATTTTTCGTAGTTCAGGCGGGTGAGGTCGCGTGTGCGATAGCGGATGAGTGGAATTCCTTCCTTGGTGATCGTAGTAAATACCAGTTCGCCTATTTCGCCGGCCGGCAGTGGTTGCAAGCTTATGGGATCAATAATTTCAGGAATGAAATGATCTTCGTTGATGTGCATTCCGACCTGATGTTCGCATTCGCACGAAACACCGGGCCCGATAATTTCACTTAATCCATAAATGTCAATGGCTTTAATGCCCAGTTTGGTTTCAATTTCCCGGCGCATGTTTTCGGTCCATGGTTCAGCTCCGAAAATACCGATACGCAATTTCAGATCTTCTTTTTTAATTCCGGCGGCTTCCAATTCTTCGGCCAGGTAAAGAGAATACGATGGAGTACAGGCGATCACGCTGGTTCCGAAATCCTGCATCAGCTGAAGTTGTTTGTCGGTGTTTCCTCCTGAAATTGGGATGACTGAAGCTCCGAGGTTTTCGCAGCCATAGTGAAGTCCCAGTCCGCCGGTGAAAAGTCCGTAACCATAAGCTATCTGGACAATGTCGTCACGGTGAACACCGGCCATGCAAAGCGTGCGTGTCACTACTTCCGCCCAGGTATTCAGGTCTTTCCGCGTGTATCCAACAACAGTTGGTTTGCCGGTTGTTCCTGAAGATGCATGAATACGGACAATTTCGCTCATCGGTACAGTGAACATTCCGAAGGGGTAGTTGTCGCGCAGGTCGGTTTTAACCGTAAATGGCAGTTTGCTTAAATCGTCAATGGATTGTATGTCGTTGGGAACCAGACCGGCTTCCTGCATTTTTTGGCGATAGCTGGGTACATTGTGATAAATTCGGTTGACTGTTTCTTTTAGTCTTTCGGTTTGAACCGCTCTCATTTCTTCGCGGCTCGCACATTCCATCTTTTCGTTCCAGATCATCTTATTGGGTTGAATTGATATTATTTAGGTATGATTTTTTTTCTTTTTCAGGCGATTCCGTAAATTATTTCGTCCGAAAGTAGAGTCAGCCCAGCCTGCAGCAGTTTTTGACGGGCATCAACAACATCTTCGGTATCAATTACGAAATAAGCATTTTCATTTCCGTAGCCCGATCGCCCGTATGCATTGGTGAAATTAACTTCAGCTTTTACAATACCCTTGAGTAAATCGTCCAGTCCACCGGGTTGGTCAGCCATTTCGATTACGACGATTTCGCGTAATGCGGCCGATAATCCATTTTGGTTTAGCAGCTGATGGGCAAGTACCGGATTTGAAACAACCAGATTCATAATTCCCCAACCACTGGCGGTATGGTTTAGATTCATTGTCCGGATATTAATTTGGGCAGCTTTTAACACTGCCGTAACCCGTTCGAGGTGACCAATTTTATTTTCCAGAAATATTGAAACCTGATATGCCATGGGTTCTGAATTTAGTAGGTATAAATGTTGATTTATTCGTATCAGGCACGTATTTGAACTCTCGTGACCTGAATGGAGATGCTAATTTATGAATTTAAAGCCTTCCGGAGTTCTTTAACCCGGACAGCTTTACCTTCCGATTTTGGCAGTGAGCCAGGTTCTACCAGTTTAACGATCGGTTTTACAAGCACTTCGTCGCGGATTTGACTGCTGATCAGACGCGAAAGTTTGTCGAGACGGGCAATGTCGCCATTAAACCAGTCTTTTTTTACTTCCACTTCGATGATCATTTCATCCGATCCGTTGATCGTGTCGAGGGTTATCAGATAATCGGATCCCACTTCTGCAATTTTCATCAGTACTCCTTCTACTTGCATCGGGAATACGTTGCAGCCTTTAATGATGAACATGTCGTCGCTTCGGCCTGTAATACGGTCAATCCGTACATGAGTGCGACCGCAGGGGCAATCTCCGGGAAGAATGCGGGTCAGATCGCGGGTTCGGTAACGAATCAGTGGCATGGCTTCGCGGTCGAGCGTAGTCAGGACTAATTCACCGACTTCTCCGTCAGGTACTGGTTCGAGCGTGTCCGGATTAATAATTTCAATCAGGTAAGCATCTTCCCAGATGTGCAATCCATTCTGAACGGTACATTCGAAGGCAACGCCGGGTCCGTTCATTTCTGACAAACCGAATGAGTTGTAAGCTTTTACACCGAACATTTCTTCGATGCGGTGGCGTTGTTCTTCGGTGTGTGGCTCCGCGCCAATAACAAAGGTATGTAGTTTTGTATCTTTTTTAGGGTCAAGACCTTCTGCCTGAAATACTTCAAGCAAGCGGTTCAGGTAACTCGGTATGGCATGGATAGCTGTTGTTCCATAATCCTGCATGAGTTTGATTTGTCGCTGGCTGTTGCCTGCTCCGGCAGGAATACTCAGGCAACCCAACCGTTCAATTCCGTATTGAAAACCTAACCCACCGGTGAACAAGCCGTATCCGCAAATATTCTGGAAGACATCGGTGTCGCGAATCCCGGCACAAAATAACGAACGGGCCATGAGATTGGCCCACGAATCGATGTCGTGGCGGTTATGGAAAATTACTGTTGGATTACCGGTAGTTCCGCTTGAACTATGCAGCCGGATTAATTCTTTCTGTGGCAAACCCAAAAATCCGTAGGGGAAATTATCGCGCAGATTTTGTTTGGTGGTAAATGGCAACTTCTTAATGTCGACAACCGAATTTACTGATTCGGCTGAAATTCCCAACTGCAGGTATAAATTTCCATAATAAGGAGAATTTACGGCCGATTGAATGGTTTTTTTTAGTCGGCTAAGCTGAAGGGATTCAAGGTTTTTCCGATTCAGAGATTCAAGTTCATTTTCCCAATACATATGTTTTGGTTTAAAAGAGATACATCATCATGAGATTCAGTCTGTTGTTCGTGGTTTTGTGGCTATCGGCATAAAGCCCGTTTGAAAAATTGAATGTCCCAACACCATAATCTGCGGTTGTCAGTTCGTATTCGGCCACCAGCCTGATTTTTGAAATATTCAATGAAATGCTTGGCGAAACCCTGAAAATACCTTTTACATTTTGCAGTAGTCCATAAGTTTTAGCGTTGTCTGTTCCATCATTATATAAGGCTTTTTCTGTTCCAAGATTATCACCAATACCCAGCAGAAGTCCGGCCTGCCATTTTTTTCCGTAAAGGGCATTCACCAGCGCGGTGTAGTTGGTGTAATTGGTGTAGGTTTCGGCACCGGTATGAGTGTCATATGATGCCACGCCATATCCGCCCAGAAGTGTAAGCTGGTTCATGTTTTGACCATAGTACCCTTTTGAAATGATAGAAAACTTGTTGTGCGCATATTTCGCATAAGCCATCAATCCTTTTCCTGCTGTAAATTCAGTCGATTTGAACAATCCGTCAGTTCCGGTACTGGTCATTCTAGGCTTGATTTGGTTGTAAAGAGCACCTGCTCCAAGCGTAAAATCTTTGTTTTTATATTCGACAGCTAAAACAATTTCAGGAAGAATTCCGTTGCGTTTGGCCTGATTTGGTGTGGTGTAATTGGATGATTCGATTGCTTTTGAATCATATTGAAGTTCGTAAAGTAAAGCTCCGCTGAGAGTGAATTTCCCGGAGAAAATATCATACCGTATCTGAGGTGTCCGGCTGAAACATTGAAAAGGTGCTCCGGTATTTAGACCGGCCACTGTTGGGAAGATGCTTCCGCCCCAGAACGGATGCCAGGTTTGTCCAATCAGAAGTTTTGATTTAGCCCAGGTCAAAGCAGTGTAGGCGTGACGAATTCGTAGTAATGTAGGTTCTGATTTTATTATTCCACCAAAATCGAATTCAATATTACCGCTGGTTTTTGCACCGAAAATTTCCGGTCCGTTAATTTTCACACCGAGCCGGGTGGCTATGGCTGATAGGTTTGCGCTGACCTGTTCGTTAATATCTTCACCATTGGCATCTTTCCCGACATAAAGAGGAACTAAATAGAACTGCTCGTGTGCTGCATCCAGGCCTTTGTAAGAATCAATATAAAATTCATTCCTTATAAATCCGTAAAAATCCAGGTCGAGATCATTCGTTTTAACATCTTGTGCTGAAGTAAATAACGCACTGAAAATCAGAAACAGAAAGAATGCTTTTCCCATTTTATTTTTGTTAATTAAGGTCATCCGTTGTGCGAATCAAAAAGAACAGAACACAACAACTGAAGGCTCCGGAAAGGAACTCAATGAACTGATTTTTTTTGGTTTTTCAAGCTGTGATATTCTTCTGAATGAGGTGGATTCCAGTTGTCTAAGTCCACATTATCCGGAATAAAGAACAAAAGTATAAGATTTATCTTATACTGCAAATGGTAGGATGTTGTGATTGTAAGCAATTCGGAAGTTCTGCTTTCATTGTAGAAGAGGAAATGTGTAAAAATAAAGCATTTATAAATAATCAATCCTCATTTCTGTGAAATACAAATAATGGTAATTTAGATTCAGTTTGAATAGTAAGTATTGACGGAAACATATTTTGAGTAAGTTTGTTGTACAATTTAGTAAAGTCGGTTTATAGTATTAGCGATTTTTACAGAATAAACAAAAACAATTTTAAGGTCATGATGATCCGATGATTAATTACATTCCGGAATGAATTAGTTGGTTGAGATTCAGTCCTGTTTTACATGCAGTATAGGGAATCAGTAAAAATGCGATAAACAACAATGCACCTTGAAGATCTCTGAAATTTATAAGGCTTTTTGAAGTGTACTCAATCAATTGAGCTTAAAACAATTAATTACGGCAATCGGCCAGAAGCATTCCCATCATTCATTTTCACGATTGATGGTCTGTTCTGAATGGAAAATTAAACCCGATCAGCTGTAACCGTTTATGCGTTAGACTACTAAATTTAAAAAAATAATTATATTTATCTAATAATTTCTTTTGCCAAATGTATTTTGAATTAAAATATAATTACTTTTGGAGAATATATTTATTCATTATTTAAACAGTTATTTATGAACATTTTTGTTGGCAGCCTTCCCTTTAAAATTGAGGAAAGCGAATTACAGGAAATTTTTGAAGAATACGGTGAAGTAACATCCGTAAAAATCATTACAGACAGAGCTACTGGGAGATCTAAAGGCTTTGGTTTTGTAGAAATGACGAACGAAGAAGAAGCTAAAAAAGCAATTGAAGAACTGAATAACGCAGAGATTGAAGGCCGGACAATTGTTGTGAATAAAGCTGAAGAGAAAAAAGAAGGTGGTCGTCCAGGTGGTGGCGGTTTCCGTGGTGGTAACTCAGGCGGAGGTTTCCGTGGAGGCAATTCAGGTGGCGGCGGTGGTTTCCGTGGCGGCAACACAGGCGGTGGCGGTGGCTATCGTGGTGGTGGCAGCGGTGGCAGCACAGGCGGCAACAGAAGATCTGAATACTAATAATTTTCCTGTATTTAATGTGCTATTTGTGTAAAAAGTAATATGTTTATTTTTTACAACTACATAAGGGCTAATAAACAATGGTAGAGTCATTCTCCTGAGTTTATTAGCCTTCTTTTTTTTACTGACTTAACTGATTGTGAAATGAGGGATTCGGGATCAACGGACGGACATAGTCAGAAAATATTCAATCTGTCTTTTAAGCTTAATATCTGTCAAATAGGAGTTAGAAATTTATCTTTATGTTTTTTCCTTTTGATCTGGCGAGGTTCCTTTCTCAATCCTGATTCGTGCATCTACTGCAACAAGCTTATCTCCATTCCCAAGCAGCGGATTGATATCCAATTCTTTTATTTCAACAGCAAAGCGTAATAAGGTTGATAATCGAACCATAATTTCAGCATATTTCCGTTCGCTTACTCCGTTCTTCCCTCGGTAGCCCTTGATAATCTTATAGGAACGGAGATTCTTGATCATTGAGGCAGCTTCGCACATGGTAAGTGGTGCCAATCCTGAAGTGACATCTTTCAATACCTCTACAAAAATTCCTCCCATTCCGCATAAAATGATATGTCCAAACCGATCTTCATATTTGGCACCAAGAAAAAGTTCAATTCCGGATGCCATTTCGGCCATCAGTACTGCCGTGGTATCTTTTATTTGAATCAGTCGTCTGAATTCACGTTGAACGGTTTTCAGATCCTGAACATTCAGCACGACTCCACCAACATCCGATTTATGAATGGGACCAACAACTTTCATTACTAAAGGGAACTCAAGCTTTTCTGCTGCTATCAGAGCGGACTCTTCTGTGGTAGCAGTAATTTCGCGAACCATTGGGATTCCTGCTGCAGCAAATAGTTGGTGGATCGTTTCCGGCGACTGATATCCATCATCAGCCCGGTCGATAATTCTACGAATTTCGGGAATATCAATGTTGTCGAGGAAAATTTTTTCTGCTGAAGGTCTGGGCGTTTTTTCGACTTTGGTCAATGCTTTTCCAAGTAATACCTCATCCGGAAAGTTTACATTTCCTTCGGAAAGGAAATAAGCCAGGTCGTCTTTTACATTGATCACCGAAGGCAAAATCGGGTAAATTGGTTTTTTGCAGCTTCGCATTTTTTCATTCAGGATTTGATACACATCCCTTACCTGAAATAAGCCGGGGCTTCCATAAATGACCGCCATTCCATCAATTTCTTTAAAATCGTGTTCGCAGGCATCGATGATTGCTGCCAGTTGTTCCGCGTTTCCGGTTGCCAAAAAATCGATTGGATTTTCGACGGACGAACCGGGGAATAGTTTGTTTCGCAAGGCTGTTTTAGCTTCAGAATCTTTGATGTTTGGAATGTGCAGACCTCCGTTTTCGAGGGCGTCGGTCAGCATTACTGCTGGTCCGCCGGCATGGGTAATGATGGCCATGCGCTTGCCTTTCATTTCCTTGCACATGAAAACGCTGGCCACAGTGGTCAATTCTTCGCGGCCAAAACAACGCACAATTCCTGCCTTGCGGAACAGGGCTTCCACGGCCAGATCGGAGTTGGCCATGGCTCCGGTGTGCGAGGCAGCTGCCCGACTTCCAGCCTGACTGCTTCCAGCCTTGATCGCTGCAATTTTACACCCTTTCCGAATAAGCGAAGAAGCATGTTTTAGCAGTTTATCCGGATCCTGAATACTTTCGATGTAGAGTAATTTGACGGGAGAACTGAGCTTGGGATCAAAAGTGTTGTCCATATATTCCAAAACATCTTCAACTCCAATTTGTGCCGAATTGCCGACTGAAAATACACTTGCAAAATGTAGCCCTTTGGGAATTCCGGATTCCATAATAAATACGGCTGTTGCTCCTGAACTTGAAATAAAGTCGCATCCCATGGGATCGAGATGGGGAATGGGCGTAGTAAAAACACTCGCATGTGAAGGAGTTAAAATGCCAATGCAGTTGGGGCCAATTAAACTTGCTCCTGCGCGGTCGGCAAGTCCGGCAATCTTTTCTTCCAGTTGCCGGCCTGCTTCACTTTCTTCACTGAATCCTGCTGAAATAACGATGAATGCTTTGGTTCCCTTTTCTTTGCTTAAAATTTCGATGGCTGCCGGACAAGCAGCAGCTGGTATGGCGAGTACTGCGAGATCGACCTGAGGTAATTCTTTCGGGCCAGGAAAAGAAGTGATTCCCTGAACTTCGGATGCATTAGGATTAACAACCCACAGATCGCCTTTGAAATTATTGTCGATCAGATTTTTAAGGAGTTTTCCTCCAGGTTTCGCGGTATTGTTCGAAGCTCCTACAACCACAATGCTTCGGGGAGCAATCAATTCGTTTGTTATCATCGACAGAATTTTAAATTCGCTAACAAAGTTAGTAAAAGCATATTCAGTAGGAACTGACATTTAACCGCATTTCATCCTTGTTTATCGTTCATAAAAATCAGTATGTTTGCGATGGAGTTCAATATTCAGCACCGCTGATGCGAAGATTTGTTATACTTTGCCATATCCAGCCAGATTTTCGCTGATGTGTTTTTATACTTATTCTTTTAGATTTTAAGTTAATGTCGAATTTGTCAGAACATAAAGTAGTCGTTGTGTGTGATTTCTCTGAACGGATGAAAGATGTTATCCTTCATGGGGTACGAATGGCTGATATTCTGAAAAAGGAGCTTTGTTTGCTGGGACTATGGAAGAATAAATCCCATAAAATTGAGATTCAGGAGAAAATCAGCCAGACCATCCGAAGTATTCAGTTAAATATTCCCAACATGCAGATTTCCAGTTTGCTGTTGCCGAAATCGCTTCGGAATAATATGGTGAAACTGGTTGAAGATTACAACGCCGTTTTGGTGGTTTTGCATCAGACTGAACTAAAGTCAGGACTAAGGGCGTTCAGGGAAAGCCGCATTGCCTTTTTGTTTGTGAATGGAAATTCACCTCATTACCTGAACTACAAAAATGTATTAGTTCCGGTTGATTGCCGGAAAGCATCCAAAGAAACTGCGCTTTGGGCTTCGTATCTGGGGCGTTTAAACCAATCGATGATTCATTTGGTTTATGCCCGGGAAACAGATTCGGAACAGTTAGTACAATTGAATAAGAATTTGAATTCCATTCAGAAATTCCTTTCAAGCCTGAATGTAAGACATCAGTTTATCCCTGGGAAAACGACCAGCTGGGGAATCTGCAAGGAAACACTCACCAACGCGCAAACCTGGAATGGCGATGTGATGGTTTTCGCCGGCAGTACATTTATTTCATTGATTGATCTGATTATCGGACTTCCGGAGAAAAAAATGATTCGGATGGCTGGTGATCTTCCAATTCTAATTATTAATCCACGAAAAGAAACGTGTATTATTTGCGACTGAAAATTGTAACTAAGCTGATGATTATACGGTCGGGCCAGGACATGTCCTGGCCCGACCGTTTGGCTGATTTGGTCAGGACATGTCCTGACCATACCGTTTTCAATCCTCGATCACCATTTCGTTGAGCAGATAACCGGCTCCTTCCAGTTTATCGATGATGAAAAGTGCAAATCGGATGTCCAGTACGATGTTGCGGCAACGATCAGGATCGAACATCAGGTCGCTCATGGTTCCTTCCCAGCAACGGTCGAAATTCACACCTATTAAATTCCCTTCGGCATTAATCACAGGGCTTCCTGAATTTCCTCCGGTAGTATGGTTTGAAGCCGTGAAACAAACGTTCATTTTCCCGTCTTTCCCGTATCTGCCGTAGTCTTTCTTTTGGTATAAATCGCGCAAAGCCTGCGGAACATTATAGTCGTAAATCGCCGGATTGTCTTTTTGCATGATTCCTTTCAGTGTTGTGAAGTAATCATAAGTCACGCCGTCCATTGGTTTGTATCCTTCTACTTTTCCGTAGGCTACCCTCAGTGTTTTGTTGGCATCAGCCCACAGTGGTTTTCCCTGGTTCATGTCCATGATACCGGCGACATAGGTTTTCATATTTTCGTCAATTTGTTTCTGAAGAACATTGTAGGTCGGTTCAATATTCGTTTCATAGTTTATCTTCAGGCTTGTGAAGATTTTGAAAGCCGGATCCCTACTCATCCGTTTTAACTTTTTTGAATTTAATCCGGAGGCGAGAGCCGAAAGTTTTACGGGATCGGAAAATACAGACTTACGATAAATTTTGCTGATTAATTCTTCCGGAGTAGTTTTGCTCATCACGGTTTTAAAATATTCCGGCAAAAATTGGGAGTTCATATCGGTGGCATAAAGCCGGAGCAATGCCGCGAATATTTTTTCATCGGTGTCGCGGTTATATTCCCTGAAATATTCGTCAACTTTTAACTGAATTGCATTCTGAATTTTCTGCTGGTCGGCGAAAGACATGGATGTCCAGTGTTTTTCGATTTTTTCGAAAACTGAAATAATGCTGAATATATCCGTTCCTCTCCATACAATTTCAGTATAATAATCGTTGGCTTTGGTATAAGGAGCAATTTCGCTGAACAGTTTTTCGAAGTTCGGCAGCACTTCTCCGTAACGATTCTTGCGATCGGGATTACTATCCACCCAGGTTTTAAACTCATTTTCGAATTTCTGCTTGGTTGCAACTGCATTCAATCGCCTCAGACCCTTCACCTCGCCCTGCCATTTTTTCCATGCATTACTGGTTGATGCATATTTGGATGCGTACTGAATCCGGACACCAGCATCTTTATCCATATCGGCAGAAAGCAGATTGAGTTTCAGGTCACGGATCTTGATTTTATCCGGATCGCTCTGCTCCATGATTTGTCGAATGGCTTGAGAAGGTAAATATTCCTGTGTTCTTCCGGGATAGCCCAGCACAAGGGTGAAATCTTCGGGCTGAATTCCTTTGATCGAAATTTTGAAAAACTTTTTAGGTTTATACGGAACATTGTCTGCCGAATATTTGGCTGGTTGATTGTCCTTGTTGGCGTAAATGCGGAAAAGTGAAAAGTCACCGGTATGGCGTGGCCACATCCAGTTGTCGGTATCACCGCCGAATTTACCGATGGAAGATGGTGGAGCGCCCACCAAGCGAACATCTTCGAAAACCTGATAAACATACAGAAAGTATTGATTTCCATAAAAAAGAGGCTGAACTACAGCTTCGTATTTACCTTCTTCTGATGCTTCGGTTACAATTTTTTTGGTGTTGCGGGTTATAATTGCGGCAACCGAATCTTTTGTTTTCCCTTCAGTGTCAGCTGAAATTTTTTCGGTAACATCATCCATCCGCTCTAAAAAACGAACCGATAATTCCGGATTTGAAAGTTCTTCCTGATGATTTTTAGCCCAAAATCCGTCGGTCAGGTAGTCATGTTCAATCGAACTGTGGTTCTGAATCGCATCAAATCCGCAATGGTGATTGGTTATCAGTAACCCTTTGTCTGAAATAAGCTCGCCGGTACAGCCGCCACCAAATATCACAACGGCATCTTTCATGCTGGCCCGATTGACACTGTAAATGTCTTCGGCAGTAAGTCTGAAACCCATTTGTTTCATTTCTTCGATGTTGTATTTGTTGAGCAGGGTGGGAATCCACATTCCTTCTTTTGCCCATAACGACGAAAGGGAAAGCAGGACAAATCCGAATGCGAGTATATTTTTTCTGAACATTATTCTTGAATTTATTTTGAGGTGCAAATGTAATGAACTGTCGGGAGCTCAATTGCTGGTTTTGTCATGAAACGGATGATAAATGGAATTTATCCGTTTTTTTTATCTTCAGAAATGAAAATAAAACAAGGCTGTCCTGAAATTGATTTTCTTTCAGAACAGCCTTGTTCGGTTCAAATATCCGTTTTTTTACTTGCTTAAATCCGAGGAACTAAAAAAGCCGGAGGCTATGACGGTGCTTTCGATGTTGTCTTTATTGACAACGGTGGCATCAATCAGAATTGATTTCACCAAAGCTTTTCCGTTGCTTTCTGTGGTAAATTTCATTTTTAAAGGTTTTTCCAGAGCCAGGTCAACGGCGAGTTCGGCAGTTACCCTGGCCATTTCCTGTAACGGTTTCAGTATGGTACAAGTTTGAGTTCCGCTTATAATTGCTTTTACATTATCTAATTCGGCATCCTGTCCGGCAACCATTATTTTACCTTCCAATCCGCGTTCTTTTAAAGCCAGCAGAACTCCATCAGCAATGGCGTCGCTTCCGGAAATAATAGCTGTAACGGTATCCGGATTTTGATCAAGAATCCGATTGGCATGTAAAGTTCCCTGGGCGGGAGTCCAGTCATCGGTAAATTCACTGTAAACAACCTGAATGTCACCTTTTTCCATAAAAGGCTGTAAAACATTCATTTGTCCGAGGAAAAGTTTCATGGAGTTATTGTCGTATTTTGAACCGCAAATCAAGGCATATTTGCCTTTGGGTTTCAGCGAAGTGAGATACGAAGCCTGAAGTTCGCCAATCTGTGTGCTGTTGGCGGTTATGAAATAATCGAGTTTGCAGCCGTTGATCAACCGGTCGTAGGCAATCACTTTGATATCCGCTTGGTGAGCCATTTCAACAATCCTGGCCGATTCGTCCTGGTTAATCGGAATCACAATCAGCACCTGAACTCCATTTTTTATCATCGCGGCGGCTTGCTCAATCTGTTTTTCCTGATCGTTGTCGGCCACTTCGAACATTACCTGAGCGCCCAGCCGGGTCAGGTTTTCAACCAGATAATCTTTGTCTTTGTACCAGCGTTCATTTTCGTAGCTATGTAACAGAATTCCGATTTTGGGATGTTTGGGTTTGCAGCCAGATGTGATCGATAGGATTGTCAAAAGCATCACGAAAAGGGAAAATGACGAAATCTTCATGGTTCGGTATTTTTGAATGAAGGTACTCTATTCAGTCTTAAAATTGCAACGTGCGATAGCCTGTTATAGAGCATGGTAACCACGGGTGGGTTTTAAAGTCATTCTAGAAAACCCTCAGGTATTCATAAAGGCTTTGAACAGGAAGCCCCATCACGTTAAAAAATGAACCTTCTATCCGGTTGATGCCAATATACCCGATCCACTCCTGAATGCCATAAGCTCCAGCCTTATCGTACGGCCGGTAGTGTTCCAGGTAATAATGAATTTCATCGTCGGTTAGTTGTTTAAACCAGACGTCGGTCAATGCATAAAAAGAAATTCTCTTTTCGGTTGACAGCAAACAAACTCCGGTTAAAACCTGATGTTTTTTACCCGATAAATCGTTTAGCATCCGGAATGCGTCGGCATAATCTACTGGTTTATTCAGCACTTTACCATCGAGCCAAACAATCGTATCGGCTGTAATAACGAGTTGATTGGCTTTTAGCTGAGGAATAAATGCCGAGGCTTTCAGTTCAGCCAGGAAAACCGGTATTTCTGTCATTTTCATTCCGTCCGGAAAATCCTCCGGAGTGTCCATCGACTGAACTTTAAATTTTAGTCCCAGATCGCTCAGCAATTGCTGCCGACGCGGAGACTTCGAAGCCAGTATGATTTCAAAGCCCCTCCCGACCTCACCTAAGGGGAGGCGAAAAGCATCCTTGGATTTGATTTCTGGTAAGTTTTCCATTAGTCGTTTTACAGATTCATTCCTGGTTGAAGTGAGTGATTAGAATATTTGCAGTACAAACTCCCTTTCCCTTTTAGTCCGCTTTTATTCCTCCGATTCCCTGCCCGAACCATTTTTGCTGCGAGCGCATCACTTGTTCAATCACATCGCGAACACAGGCTTCGCCTCCCTTTTTATTCGAAACATAAAGTGAAATGGCTTTTATTTCAGGAACAGCATCGAGTGGACAGGTTGGGATTCCCACTTCAGTCATGATTTTATAATCAACCAGATCGTCGCCCATGTAAAGAATTTCATCTTTGGCAACTCCTGTTTTTGCACAAAAATCGTCCAGACACTCGGTTTTGTTGAATGAATTCAGGTAAATGTGCTGAACTCCGAGTTTCTTATAACGAAGTTTTACCCGTTGTGTATTGGCTCCGGTAATGATGGCTACCTGAAATCCATTCTGAAGGGCATCGCGGATGGCAAATCCATCTTTTATATTGGCAGTTCGCACCGGATCGCCGTTTTCGTCGAGAGGTGATGTGTCCATTGATAGAACACCGTCAACGTCGAAAATGAGTCCTTTGATGCTTTTTAGTCTTTCTTTAAAGAAGGTCATGACTTTATTTTTGGTGAAGCTGAAATATACTTTCGGTCACAAAACTATAGATTTTCTGATATTCAGGTTTATCCTGAAGCATTTTTAATTGTTCGCCGATGATCGCTTTGTCGAACCGTTTCGCTGGTCCGGTCTGGGCATCAACCGGATGAAGGGTGTTTATTTTTTCGGCAGTTTCGCGAATAAGCGGTTTTAAAAGATCGAAGTCCAGCTTTTTATCCTGAAGGATGTCCGCTCCGATGGCGTAAAAATGATTGACAAAGTTATTGGTGAATACTGCTGCCAGATGAAGTGTTTTTCGTTCGTCGGAATTAATCTGATGGACGGAGTTTGAAAGTCGGCCGGCAAATTCCTGAAGCTTCATCAGTATTGAAGGATGATTGGCCTCGATACAAATTGGTACGATTGAAAAATCGATTTTTCTGGATTTCGAGAAAGTTTGAAGTGGGTAAAATATACCGTAATTTGTTGTGAATCCATCAAGTACTTTCATCGAAACACTTCCGGCAGTATGCACAATCAGACGGTCTTCATCCAGCGAAAGGTTTTCAAGGATCTCCTGAATAGCAGAGTCTTTGACAGCAATGATATAGATATCAGCGTCAGTATCCAGTTGTAAAAGATCATTGGTGAAACCGCAATTCAATTTTTCAGCCAGTTCGTGGGCCGATTGGGTAGTACGGCTGTAAACCTGTTTCACCTGAATTCCATTTTCATGAAAGGCTAAAGCCAGTTGAGTTGCCAGGTTCCCGGCTCCGATGATCACTACATTTGTTATCATGAATCACTATTTTTGAATTTCGAAAGGTATGAAAAAATGATGGAGGAACAGGGTGAAATTATAGTGAGCGGACGACTTCAAGTCATCCGCTCACTAAGCTGAATTCAATAATCAACCTTTAAATTACCTGTTTGCGTATCGTTTGTTAACTGTATCCCAATTGACTACGTTCCAGAAATTATCGACATATTCGGCCCTGCGGTTTTGGTAGTGCAGGTAATAGGCATGTTCCCAAACGTCGAGGCACAAGAGTGGAGTGCCCTTCTTTTCGACCACATCCATCAACGGATTTTCCTGATTGGCAGTGGCACTAACAAACAATTGCCCATCTTTTCCGGCTACAAGCCAGGCCCATCCGCTACCGAACTGTTTTTTTGCGGCATTGGAAAATTCTTCTTTAAACTTATCCATTGACCCAAAACTTTTTTCGATGAGACCATTTAGAACCACTGAAGGAGCCGTTTTTGAGGGAGTCATGTTTTCCCAGAATAACATGTGATTGTAATAACCTCCAGCATTGTTTTTGACAGCTGCGCTTTGTTTGCTGATTCCGGCAAACAGCTCATTCATATCCATTTCGGCAGCTGGAGTATCTTTTATTGCTGCCATGAAATTGTTGAAATATCCCTTGTGGTGTTTGGTGTAATGGATTTCCATGGTTTTTGCATCGATGTTCGGTTCGAGTGCGTTAAAGGCGTATGGCAATTCAGGAAAAACACTGTCAATAGCCTTTTGTGCGGGCATTTTGTTGTTGTAAACATTTGCCCAAACCGGTGCAGCGGCAAGAGATGTTCCAACCATTGCAATAAAATTTCTTCGTTTCATGATTTCTAAATTATGTGGTTAAACCTGTTTCCTCGAATGTTAATTGTAACAAAGAGAAACAGTTGATGAATTGGTATTGTTTAGATTTTAGAAATCATAACGACGAAGAATTCAAAGAATTAGGATAATTTAACATGTCTGTAAGGATTCAAAAAGGCCTAAAAAATGAGCGTAAGCAGGAGATACTTAAGGGTGAGTCCAGCCAGACTGTAAAGCAGAGCATCTTTGATGCGGTATTTCAACATTCCGGCGGCTAAGGCAATTGCTGGCGAGGACAATGGTAGCAGATTGAATACAAGCAGTGTCAGGTTGCCATACTTGCGTATTTCAGACTCAGCCATTTCGTAACGATTACGGCCAATCAGGCGATCGATTATTCCGGAGCTGAAAAAATAGCCGATTAAATAATCGATTGACTGAGAAAGGACAGCTGTACCAATGGCTACAAGGTTTAGAGTCCAAGGATCGTAGCCGCTTTTCATGTAAAAAATGAAGGCCAGTTCAACCGGCATAAACAGAAAAAATAAGTAGCCCGAAAAATTAACAATGGCAAACGAAAGCATACTCATTTCGTCGTTATAATAGATATCCTTTCCAATAGTAAGTGAAGCAATCGCTACGGCAACTGTAACAAGTAATAATAGAATAAATAAACGCTTGATATCGATATGTGCCAGTTTCATATACAGTAACTGAATTTTACCTTGTTGTCCGTATTCAAATTTAGTTAATCATTTTGATAAAGCCGAAAAATAATCCTATTTGCGTGAAAGACTTTTATTGCTTCGAAAAGACCCGAAGCGATTGTTTCATCCAGATCTGTTTTGCTTCAAAACACAAATTCTTCCAATTCAGAAAACGAACCAGCAATTTAGTAATTTATTAGTTTTACTTTTGACGCATTGAGAATTCTGCATTTTAAAATACTAAAATATTGACTTTATGAAATCCATAGGATTGCTAATTGTTGCCGTTGCGTTGCTTACCTCTTGTCATACCAGGAAAAGTGAATATCTGAAAATTTCTGGTTTTGCACAAGGTACTACCTATAATATCACCTACGAAAATTCGAAGAATGAAGATTACAGTCAGGCTATTGATTCAATCCTGAAAGCTTTTGACCAATCGCTCTCCATTTACGATTCAAGTTCTGTCATATCAAGGATTAACAATGACGATCCCTCGGTGGAGGCTGATGATTGGTTTATTGATGTGTTTAATAAATCGGCCGAGATAAACGCTGTCTCAGAAGGAGCTTTCGATATTACTGTTGGCCCGGTTGTGCGGGCCTGGGGTTTTAGTACCGGTCCTGTAGCCAAACACGACACCGCATACATCGACAGTCTGGAGCAATATGTTGGTATGGATAAAGTTAAACTTGAAGGCCGGAAAATAATCAAAAAATACTCTGGCGTAAAACTCGATGTAAATGCCATAGCTCAGGGATATTCGGTGGATGTCGTTTGCAATTTCTTTCAAAAGAAAGGCATCAAAAATTACCTGGTTGAGATTGGTGGCGAGGTTCGCGGAAAAGGAACCAATGCCAAAGACATATACTGGCACATTGGTATCGACAGGCCTGTTGACGATAACATGTTGCCGGGGAACGAACTTCAGGCCATTATTGAAATAAATAACAAAGCGCTTGCTACCTCTGGCAATTACCGTAAATTTTTTGTGGAGAACGGAATAAAATACGCGCATACGATTAATCCCAAAACCGGTTTCCCTGCCCGAAATACGCTGCTCTGTACAACTGTTGTTTGTGACGATTGCATAACAGCCGATGGCTATGCCACTTCGTTTATGGTTCTGGGGCTTGAAAAAAGTAAAGTGCTTTTATCCAAACTCCAGGGTGTTGAAGTTTACTTTGTGTACAGCAATCCGCAGGGCGAATACGAGGTTTTCTTCTCCGAAGGAATGAAAAATATGATTATTGAACAGGAATAATAAGCCGGTCATGATTTTATTTGGGACCGTTCGTATCGGCTAAGCCGATTCTGTTTTGTTCGGAATTCAATCTGTTTCCGGATAAAATTGAACAGCAGGCTGATGTTTTAATTCGATCCGGAATATATCCATTTATTCGTGAAGGAAACGTTTGATATCTTTGAGTTCGCCGGCCAGAACCATTGTGTCGTTTTCTTTCAGCTCAATTTCAATTTTATCTTCATTTTCGGTCGCCATGGCCGATGAAAAAATCAACCTGTGATTCCTCTTCAAAGCAACAATCTTCAGGTGAGTTTCTTTTTTGAACTGGGCGATAGAATACTTTTCCCCAATGAGAAAATCGGGAGTGAGCATGTCAATGATTTTAAACGAATCTGTAATCGAGAAAAGATTTTGAATTCCCTGTAGCGGAAGCTTTTGTCCAATAATCCTGGCCGATTCGTACTCGGGATTGAATGTTTCTTTGATGCCAATGGCATTCAATACGGTAAGGTGAATGGAAGAACTTTCGCGACAGATTACCCTGCTTACACCAAATTTCTGGAGCAAAGCGGCAATCTGTACTGAGATGCCAAAATCACCTCCGATGCAAACCACGAATACATCGGCTTCTTTGATGGGTAGAAGCCTCAAGGCATGTGGATCAGTTGCATCCAGACAAATGGTATTTGCTACAGAGTCTTTAAAATATTCAACCCTGTTCAGGTCATTATCCACTCCAAGTACATCGTGCCCCAGTGAAGTGAGGATTTTTGCCAGCGAGGCCCCGAAATTTCCTAATCCGATTGCAACAATGTTCATCTTTAAATTTTTTTAGTTCGTGTTGATTCATTTAACCTTTACCCGGAGTTTGTGCCGATTATTCAGTCCCGTTTTACATTCAAAACTAAGTTATAATTAAATTTTCTTTAGGGTATCGGTATAAAGATGTTGCTCCATAAGATTTAGCCATAGATAAAAGGAGTGTTATACTACCCATTCGTCCAATGTACATCAGTAACATCAAAATAAACTTTGAGGGATTGGAAAGTTGAGGAGTCAAATCAAGCGACAAGCCTACTGTTCCAAATGCCGAAAAACACTCGAAAATAATCCGGGACATACCGAATTTTCCATCAAAAGTAAAGATCGCGAATGCTCCGATAACAATAGTGAAAATTGAAAGTGTAATGATGGCGAATGCTTTGTTTACTGAATATTCGTGAATTTCGTACCGGTGTACTTCAATGTGATTTTTGCCTTTTATGATTCGAAGACTGTTTAGAATCGCCAACGCAAACGTACTGGTTTTGATTCCACCTCCGGTCGAAACAGGTGATGCCCCAATCCACATTAAAAATGTAATGATCAAAACAGATGGCATAGAAAGAGCCGACATACTAAACGTATTGAATCCAGCGGTACGGGGAGTGACACTCTGAAAAAATGATGTGACCAGTCTGGCTTTAAAATCCATACCTAGCTGTGTATGATTGGCTTCAAAATACATGAATGACAATGTGCCGAAAACCAGAAGGATAAAGGTGGCAAAAATGACGATCTTCGAGTTCAAGGTGATCAGGTTGACGCGGTGAACATACGATTTTCCGGTTTTTAAATATTCAAACAGCCATTTCACCTGGTTTTTGCAGTACTGGTATAAATTCAGTAAAACGGGAAACCCAATACCTCCAAGAATAACCAGGTTTGCAATCCAGATATGGACACTGTAATTCGACCGGATTCTTGCATCGTGTAAATTGTCAGTGAGTGTAGAAAAACCAGCATTACAAAACGCAGAAACCGAATGAAATATGGAGAATTTCAGGTTGTCGCTCATCGAGCCGAGCGCATTTTTTTCGAGCGAAAGATAAATGAAAGTTGCTCCGATTGCTTCGATCATTAAGGTAATGAGTACAACTTTCATCAGCGTTTTTAGTATCGTATCATAGCTGTCTTCACTCAGAAAATAGCGTAGCATCGACTGTTCCCGAATTGACGATTTTTCCTTGTAGAATATACCGAAGAAACTGGTGATGGTCATCACTCCAATTCCTCCAATCTGAAACAGTACCAGAATAATGAATTTCCCCAGAAAGGTATATCTGGTTGCAGTGTCAACGACGACAAGACCGGTAACACAAACGGCACTGGTTGCAGTAAACAGTGCGTCAGTAAATTTGATCGGCACGGTTGTAGATAAGGGCATCATCAAAAGCATCGCTCCTACAAAGATGAAAAAAGCAAAACTCATCATGAACAACTGAGCCGGATTGAGTATTTTAATAAGCAAATTGAGTTCCATTCTCGACAACTCGAGAAAGAATAAGAGAAAGGATAACATTTGAATGCCGGAAGTCTGATAAAGGTAATATTCAAATGTTTCACCATAACTCACTACGAAATTGGGAAAAAAGAACAAGATAAGAAATGCTCCAATGACCAACTGTGTAATAAATACTTTTCGGATACTGGAACTTCCTTTGAAGAAAATGGAGCGGATAATGTATAAGGCACCAATAATGATGTAACTAATCTGGAAATAATGGTTATGGATTTGAAACTGGGAAATCTCGTCAGGACCGGAAAACCCAATATCCTCAATTGCCAGAACAAACAGCCCCAGAGTAAAGAAAAATAAAATCCAGTTTATGATCCTTCTTAAACTGAATAAATCATTTTTCCAGTTCAATTTCTGGATATACTGTTTGAATAAAAACATATTGTTGTGTGAAAAAACGAAACAAAAATAGTCAGTTTTAATAAGATTGATTCCATATTCGTTTATTATTTTTAAATGTCCGGGTTACTTTGTGATGGAAGCAAAACAGAATATTGAACGCGACAGAATTCAGACTGTTCCTGATGGCTGAGAATCACTTACGAATACTTTATAAGTTGTAGCTTGGTAGAGTATCAATATTGTACTATTTTTGCGCACAATTTCAAAGATTTAAATTTCAAACATCTGTTTTCAAAACGGATCATTATCTTCAGCTAATGTTTACACATGTATCCCGGTTTATTCTGAAACACAGAACCATCTTGGTTTTAGTCCTGACTCTATTGACAGCTTATATGGCTTTCATAGGGAAGGATGTTAAACTATCCTATGAAAACAGCTCACTTCTCCCTGTGAAGGACAGTACCAGAATTGAGTACCAGAAATTCAAAAAGCTTTTTGGCGAAGATGGTAATGTGATTGTAATCGGTGCAAAAAATCCGGATCTATTTTCTCTTGACCAGTTTAATGCTTGGGCCGATCTGGGCGATAGTATTCGCAAAATAAACGGAGTTCTGGAGGTTATTAACATCGACAGAGCGTTAACCTTGGTGAAGAACGAAGAAACTCATCAGTTCGATATTTTAGAGGTAGTTAACCATCGGCCTACCACTCAGGCTGAAGTTGACAGCCTGAAAAACGTAATTCTTAGCCTGAAATTTTACGAGGGGATGCTGTACAACCCAAAGACGCAGGCTACGCTGATGACGATCACCCTCGATAAGCGCAAAGTGAATGACATCAGCAGGATTGCACTGATTGATGATATCGTTAAAGCGGCAGATGCATACCGGACTCAGAACCATGTTGAAATTCATTCCTCCGGAATGCCATACATTCGAACGATCACCATGCAAAAGGTAAAACACGAACTTTTCATGTTCGTTATGATGAGCATGGCTATTGCGGCATTTATCATGTTTCTGTTTTTTAGATCGAAAAGAGTTGTTTTTGCCTCTCTTATGATTGTCGGAATAAGTATTGTATGGGTATTAGGGACACTTTCACTTTTAAATTACAAAATCACTATTCTGACCGGTGTAATTCCATCGCTCATCGTAATCATTGTGATTGAAAACTGTATTTATCTTCTGAATAAATACCACTGGGAATACCGAAGTCACGGCAACAAGATGAGAGCATTGTCGCAAGTCATTCACCGCATTGGTTTTGCCTCGCTGATGACAAATGCTTCCACCGCTCTGGGATTTGCTGCCTTCATTTTAATTCCGAACCAGATGTTGCGCGAATTTGGCATCGTAACATCCATCAACATCATGGTTTTGTATGTGCTGACCATTGTTCTGCTGCCAATTACATTCAGTTTGATTGCCCCACCCTCGGAAAAACACACCAAACACCTCGACAGTAACTTCTTTGGGGCCGTTCTCGATAAAATAATTTACCTGGTTAGTTTCCGGAGAAATCTGATTTACGGCATTGCCGGCGGACTTGTTCTGGTTGGATTTGTAGGTGTTAGCCTGATGAAAACTTCAGGGAAAATTGTGGATGATTTCAGGCATGACGATCCAACCTATCTGGACCTGAAATTCTTCGAACAAAATTTTGGCGGAGTGATGCCTTTTGAGATTTCGGTGGATACCAAAAAGAAAAACGGGATCATGACGTATTCCACGATACAGAAAATTGATAAACTTCAGAATACCATTAATCAGTATCCGGAGTTTTCGAAACCACTTTCGCTGATTGAAGTTTTTAAATTTGCCCGCCAGTCGTATTACGGGGGCGATTCAAGCAAATATTCGCTGCCAAGTTCCATGGAAAAGAACTTCATATTGAGTTATATGCCTCAAAATATTCAAGGAAGTGGAAATGATTTGCTGAAATCGTTCGTCGACAGTACCAAACAAATCACCCGGATAAGCTTTCAGATGGCTGATGTAGGTACCAACCGCATGGATTCCATGTTGGCAATGATTCTTCCACAGGTTGATTCTATTTTTAATCCGGCAAAATTTGACGTGAACGTAACCGGCAATAGCGTGGTTTATGCTAAAGGAACCAACTTCCTGATCCGGAATTTATTTCAAAGCGTGATTATTGCGATCATTCTGATTTCGATACTCATGGCCTTTTTGTTTTCTTCGTTACGTATGATCCTGGTGTCGATGATTCCAAACATCATTCCTTTGATCATTACTGCTGCAATTATGGGTTTTGCGGGTATTCCAATTAAGCCATCAACCATCATCGTATTCAGTATAGCCCTGGGAATTTCTGTCGATAATGCCATTCAATACCTCTCGCGTTACCGGCACGAATATCAGATTAGCAATGGAGCAATTAAACAATCAGCCATCAATGCGCTGCACGAAGCCGGATTCAGCATGATCTACACCAGTATCGTTCTGGTTCTGGGATTCAGTGTATTCGTTGTTTCCGAATTTGGCGGGACTCAGGCTTTAGGAGTCCTGATTTCAACCACTTTATTAATTGCCATGTTCTTCAATATACTGGTTCTGCCTTCTCTTTTACTCACACTCGACAAACGATTGGTCAGCAAAGCGTTTACTGAACCTATCGTTGAAATTTATGACGAAGATGAGACCGAGGATGCTGAGTTGGATGCAGAATTTCCAGAGAATAATAACAAGGAATAATTGGTGATTTTCTGAATTGGAGAAAGGGTAGGTGCGGCTTGTCTGACCTTAACTCTGAACACAAAACAGGCTCATTGTTATCTGCTTTCTTCGCTTTTAATTGTGCCTCTATTCTGCCTTCCGAAATCCAATCATTATTAGTATAATGATTGGATTGTTGTATTTTTACATTCGGTAATAACTTAAATACAGTCTGATATGAAAACCCGCTTCCGATTTTTTTCACTCTTTATTTCATCCATTAGTTTCGTTTGTGCTATTCAGGCTCAGTCTTTTAGCCTGAAGCAATCCCATGAAAACGGTATCTACAAAAGCGGCGATTTAATCAGGATAACAGCTTCACCCGGACCAAACACTACCGATACACTTTGGGTGAAAATTTTGAAAAACAACAATCAAGTCATTTATGAAAAGGCAATTGTCCCTGAATTTGATGACATTGTCATTTATGAAAGTGCGTTTAAAGAACCTTGTTCTGTGATTGCTGAAGCGAAAATGAATGGAAAGAAGCAAGCCATAGGAATGATTGTTGATCCGCTCAAAATCAAAACAGGAACCAAATACCCTAAAGATTTCCAGAAATATTGGAATACCGAAAAGCAAAATCTGAAAACGCTCCGGATGGATATTAAGTTGCATAAAGCCGATACCAGCGAACAGGGCTTTGCCTGTTTCGATACTGAAATCAATTGTACCGGACCAAAACCTGCACGTGGATATTTCGCCAAGCCTGAAAAAGCAGCCGCAAAATCGTTGCCAATAGTGTTGCTTGTTCATGCTGCCGGAGTTAATGGGTCATGGTGCCGGTCTGAAACCCGGGAGGCATTGCGGTATGCTAAAATGGGTAATGGCGCACTTTGCTTCGATCTGAATGCGCATGGAATGCTGAATGGTCAACCTGACGAATATTACAACAAGCTGGATTCCGGTGAGCTGAAAGACTATTATGTAATTGGACTGGAAAACCGTGATGAGTTTTATTTCAGGGGAATGTACCTTCGTTTGATTCGCACACTCGATTTTCTGACCAGACAACCTGAATGGGATGGAAAACGTATTCTGGTGATTGGTGAAAGTCAGGGTGGAGGGCAAGCTCTGGCCGCAGCTGGTTTAGATCAGCGGGTGAGCGCGGTGGTTGCAACTGTTCCGGCGATGTGTGACTGGGGTGGAACTCTGGTCAATCGTAAAGGTGGCTGGCCTCAACCTTTTGAACGCACCGGCGACCGGGAAAAGATGATGAATACACTTCCTTATTTCGACACGGCAAATCTTCTGAAAAACTCGAAAGCCACAATTGTAGTCGAAATTGGTCTGATTGACAATACCTGTCCGTCGACTTCAGTTTATGCCGCAATCAATCAGGCAAAAGGAAAAAAAATAATTTATCCTGTAACCTACCGTGAACATGGATGGCCCAATGAGGCTCATCGCCCTGAATGGGATAAAATGGTTTATGGTCCGAAAAATTTATTCGTGGAAAATTACCTGAAGTAATTAAGGTATTTCACTCTTTTTCGACTTCAATAGAGTTCGACTTCTCAGATGAAGTGATATAAAGCGAAAGCGCAAAAAAAAAATCAATGCAAGACTACATTTCATTCGGATTACTGTGTTTTACCTCCTTTTTCACCCTCATAAATCCTTTAGGAACGATGCCTATATTTATGACCATGACTTCAGAATTGGATGTGAAGCACCGGAATGCTACGGCAAAAAAGGCATCGATAATTGCCTTTTTTACGATTGTTGGTTTTGCGTTTACCGGGCAGTTGCTTTTTAAGCTCTTCGGAATATCAGTGAATAGTTTCCGGATTGTAGGTGGCGTAATCTTTTTTATCATGGGAATGGACATGCTTCATGCACGGCTGGGGCAGGTTAAAATTAACGATTCGGAAGTGAAAAGTTACGTGAGCGATATCTCCATTACACCACTGGCCATACCGATGATTTGCGGTCCCGGCGCTATTACCAATGCCATCGTTCTGATGGAAGATGCCACTACGATTGAGTTGAAAATTATTCTTTTTGCTGCTATCATTCTTGTCATGTTGGTTACATATCTGATTCTGTACAGCTCTTCGCGTATTATTAAAGTTTTGGGGCAAACTGGGAATAATGTAATGATGAGGCTGATGGGGCTGATTGTGATGGTTATTGCCGTTGAATTCTTCTTCAGCGGGCTGAAACCGATTATTATGGATATGATGAAATAAGTTTGAAGATTATCGGGTTGGAAATGAAATTCATGTTAATTTTTCATTTCCAACTCATTCTTTCTTTGAGTAATATTTTGTATTCTGAAAACAGTATCTATATTTGCATACCGATCGTTCAGTATCTATAGCATGGAAAACACAAAAGATTTTATACTCGAAGAAGCTTTTAAGCTGTTCTTTAATCAAAGCTACGAAGCTGTTTCAATCAGCGACATTAGTAAGGCCATCGGTTTTACCAAAGGAGCATTGTATCATCATTTCAAAAATAAGGAAGAACTCTTTAAATCGGTAGTTGATAAATATCTTCATATTCCTGAAATGCTTGCTGACACTGAGACAATCAGTTTGTCTGAATACATTCAGTTCAGCACCTCTGAAGCAGAAAAAATCATCAAAAAACTGTTCAGTCTGACTCTGGATTTTACACCGATCAATTACATCTCAATGTTCACTGATGCATTTCGTCATTATCCGGGTTATTCCAAATTAAAAGGTGATTTTATAAACAATGAAATTGAAAAAACCAAAAGGGTTTTGGAAAATGCCATAAAATCTGGTGAGATCAGAGCTGACATCAATACTTCGTTGATTGCCACAAATTTCTTTTCAATCAATATGGGACTTGCAGGAAACCTTGTCCTGAATAATTCGGTTGATGAATCCATCAGTTTACTGAGAGATCAAAACTTAGAGTTTTATAAACTATTGAAAAGGCCATAAAATAAAGGAAATCAAACAAGCAAATCATTAAAACGCGTCCCTTGCATACCAGTCGTTCAGTATGTATTAAATAAATAACATTTACATACCGAACGTTTAGTATTTAAATTATTTAACAAAACGATATGAAACGGAATCTATTTTTATTTGCCATCCTGTTTGCGATGGCCAGTTGTCACCAAAAACAGGAGGTTGCGAAGAAAGAGAGTGCCTCCATCAGAGTTAAAGCCCAAGCTGTACAAACGGTAAGTGGCTTATCAAACTTGCGTTACAGCGGAACTGTGGAGGCCGCGCAAACTATTCCGCTGTCTTTTCAGAGTTCAGGAACTGTTGAGCAGGTTTTGGTTCAGGAAGGCGATGCTGTACGGAAAGGTCAATTGCTGGCAACCGTCAGTAAAGCTGATAACCAAAGTATTTATAATTCGTCGCTGGCTATGTATCAGCAGGCAAAAGATGCTTACGACCGGTTGAAACAGGTTTACGACAACGGAAGTTTGCCGGAAGTAAAATGGGTTGAAATGGAAACTAACCTAAAAAAAGCAGAATCGCAGTTGGAAGTTGCAAAGAGCAGTTTAGACAAATGCAACCTATATGCACCAGCGAACGGAGTTATTGGCAAACGGAATGTTGAACCGGGACAATCGTCCCTGTCAAGTTTCTCTCCGCTTGAGTTAGTGAAAATAGAAACGGTACTGGTGAAAATTTCCGTTCCTGAAAATGAAATAGGAAAAATTAAAAAAGGGTTAAAAGCCACCTTTACGATTTCAGCATTGAATAATAAAAGTTTTGAAGGAGAGGTTACCAATGTCGGCGTAGTTGCCGATCAGTTTTCACGCACTTACGATGTAAAAATTACAGTCAAGAACACCAATCTGGAAATGAAACCCGGGATGGTTTGCGATCTAACGTTAAATACAGTCAACGAAAACAATCTGGTTATTGTTCCAAATAGCTCTGTTACGAAAGATACTGAAGGAAATACTTTTGTTTACTTGATATCGGCAGACAATAAGCGTGTGAAAAAACAAATTGTTGTGCTTGGGAATTATCGAAATTCTGGAATAGAAGTGCTCAGTGGCTTATCTCCCAATCATATGATCGTTGTGGAAGGAAAGGAAAAATTATCGGATAATAGCGTAATCAGTTTGTAATATGAGCCACAAGAAGACTGGATTTATCGAGGCCGCAATGCGGAATCGGAATATCGTAATTATTATAGCCGTGTTATTCATGCTTGCTGGGGTTGTTGCCTTGCAAAAGATGGCAAGAAATGAATTTCCTACATTTACTATCCGTCAGGGAGTTGTGGTGGGAGTATACCCGGGCGCAACTTCGGCTGAAGTTGAAGCTCAACTATCAAGGGTTGTAGAAAACTATACATTTGGATTCAAGGAAGTTAGAAAAGCCAAGACTTATTCGCAATCGAAAGAGGGCATTATGTATCTCTATGTTGAACTGAACGATAATGTAACAAATGCCGACGAATTTTGGTCGAAGTACAAGCATGGATTGAGTGAATTGAAATCGAGCTTGCCAATGGGGGTACTTGCATTGGTTGCCAATTCAGACTTTGGTGATACTTCGGCTCTGCTCATCACCTTAACCTCAGACACAAAAAGCTATAAGGAACTTGAACAGGAGCTGAAAAAGCTTGAGGCGGGATGCCGTAAAATACCAGCCACATCGAAAATAAAGCATTACGGGCTTCAGAAAGAACAGATTTTTGTGAATGTTAAGCCTGAATTGCTGAACGAATACAACATTAAGTCGATCTCGTTATTGGGATCGTACTCTATGAACGGCATGGTGAATTACGCCGGTGAACTGAAAGATGGCAAAAATAACCTGGCGGTCCATTTGCCAGCCAACTTCGAATCGGAAAAAGATTTAGCCGACCAGATAGTCTATTCCGATCCTCGGGGAAATGTGGTTCGATTAAAAAACATAGCAACCATTGAGCGCCGTTACGAGGATCCGGATAGTTACATCAAGCAAAACGGACAGAAAACGATCCTGCTTTCGCTCGAAATGCAACCTGGAAATAACATTGTGGAATATGGTACGGAAGTGGATAAAGCCATTGCTACTTTCCAGAAACATTCATCCAACGAAATCACGGTATCCAAAATATCAGAATTACCTAAATACGTGGAAGAATCGGTGTCCGATTTTATGAAGGAATTCCTAATTGCCATCGTGGCAGTTATTTTGGTAACCTTAGTATTACTTCCTTTCCGTGTAGCTGCAGTAGCCGGAATTACCGTGCCAATTGCTGTTTTAATTACTTTAAGCGCTTTGTATTTCTTTGGCGTTGAGCTTCATACTGTATCATTAGCTGGATTGATTCTGGTTTTAGGTATGATCGTTGATAACTCCATTGTGGTGATCGATAACCATGTGGAAAAGATTGATCATGGGTTTTCCCCATGGCACGCTGCGATAAAAAGCGCAAAAGAATTGCTTGCACCTATTATTACGGCAACTCTGGCCATTATGGCAGCATATATTCCGCTTGGTTTTCTGGTGCCAGGAACCACGGGCGAATTTATACGCCCGCTTCCTATCGTGATTAGTATTGCATTGGTAATATCGGTAGCTGTTGCTGTTTTGTTAGTTCCTTATTTGAACTTTGTTTTCATTAAAAAAGGGTTGAACAAACCAGATTCGAAGAAAACAAGCATGTCGTTCCTGGATCGACTTCAATCGTGGTTTGACCGTTCGCTTGAAACCGCTTTTAAATACCCAAAGACTGTTCTTTCAATCGGGATTGCATCCATTTTGATCGCTGTTGCTTTATTTAAAGCGCTGCCTCAACAGATGTTTCCCGAACTGGAGCGCAACCAGTTTGCCATTGAAGTTTATCTGCCAACAGGGGCATCGCTTGAGAGTACCGCCCTGATTGTTGACAGTCTTGAAAGCGTTTTGATGAAAGACAACCGTGTAACCAATGTAACCAGTTTTACCGGTTGCAGTTCTCCACGATTCCACTCCGTGTATGCCCCCAATATGCCATCGCCAAATTACGGGCAGTTGCTTATTAATACAATATCAAACGAAGCCACCCGCGAAATTGTAAACGATTACAGTCCTAGGTATAGCGACAGTTTTCCAAATGCTCACGTGAAATGGAAACTCCTTGCGATGCAAGCAACAACACCAATTGAAATTCGCATTTCATCCGATTCGATCAAAGATATCCGTAAGGTTGAAGCAGAAGTAAATGAGATTGTCAAGAAAACAAAGAATATTGCCTGGGTTCGTGACGACTGGGATCAGCAACATCAGAATATTATGGTAAGCCTGGATCGCGACAAAGCCAACCGTTTGGGATACTCAAAAGGCCTGGTTTCCACAATGCTGATGATCGGCCTTGACGGGTTACCATTAACCACCATTTGGGAAGATGATTATCCGGTTGAAGTTCGTCTTTCGCAGGAAACCAAAGGCAAGAAAAACATTAATACCCTTGCCGATCAGTATATCAACTCGTCGTCAAGCTATTCTGCAATTCCATTACGCTCCTTTGCCAGCTTCACTCCTGAGTGGACCGAGGGAACAATTGTTCGTCGCAATGGAACCCGAACATTAACCATCAAAATTGATAACGACTCAAAGGGAGTGGCAAATGACATATTCACTGAAATACGACCTCAGATCGATAAACTCCAACTTACGGAAGGAACCTCAATCATCTATGGAGGTGAATATGAAAGTTCAGGCGAAACCTATATACCAATGGGTATTGCCTTGGGATTGAGCATTGTATTAATTTTCTTTATCATCCTGTTTCAGTTCAAAAAAGTCAAACTTTCTTTCATTATCATGTCCACTATGCTTTTATCGCTTCCAGGGACTGCAATCGGTTTGACCTTAATGGGCTACCCTTTCAGTACGACGGCTTTCATTGGTATCATTAGTCTCTGCGGAATGGTAGTGCGAAATGGAATTATCCTGATTGATTACGCCCGTGAATTAAAGGAAAAGCAACGGATGCCGATTCACGAAGCAGCATTGGCTGCAGGAAAACGACGTATGCGTCCTATATTCCTGACGGCAGCAGCTGCTTCGGCAGGAGTTGTTCCAATGATTTTGAGCCGTTCGCCACTTTGGGGACCGGTAGGGACCGTAATTTGTTTCGGACTAATGATGTCGATGGTATTGACACTTTACATTCTCCCAATAATGTATTCTCTGGCTTACACTGATCGTCCCAGAAAACAAGGATTTTGGAATGTTCCGCCAAGAATTGGGAACCGAAGACACAAACAGGTTCTTACTTCTGTGGTTCTCCTTGCCCTGATTCTTGCATCCGCCACAACACAGGCGCAAACATTAAGTCTTGATTCGTGCAAAAGTCTGGCCGTCAGGAATAACAAAAAAATCATTGAAGCTGAGCTTAAGGTTAAATCAGCAGAGGAAGTACGAAAAGAAGCATTCACCAATTATTTCCCAAAGGTTAGTGCCAGCGCTATGGCTATGCGATCAACCGATTACCTGGTAAAAGGAGAAATTCCTGAAATGAATTTGCCAGTTTACGATGGAGATTTGGCAAATCTGGAAGGTGCTACTCAGTTTGCCTATTTCCCGGCGACATCGATAAACGCTCTGGATTATATGAATATGGCCAGCCTGTCGATTGCTTTACCTCTTTATGCCGGAGGACAAATCAGGAATGGAAATAAGCTGGCTGCGCTGGGAGAAGACGTAAGTCGCAGGCAGCAGGCGATGACGACCACCGAAGTACTGGTTCGAACCGATCAGATTTATTGGAATGTAATTGCTTTAAGCGCAAAGTTAAAAACGCTGGACAGTTACGGAGAGTTGCTTGATACTCTTAACAAAGATGTAAATAGTTATGTAAACGCCGGACTAACACAGCGAAACGATTTGCTAAAAGTTCAGCTCAAACAAAATGAATGGCAATCGAACCGGTTAAAGTTACTGAACGGCATTTCGCTTACCAAACGGGTATTATGCCAACATATTGGCATTCCGTATGATTCGCTGCTGGTTCTTTCAGACATGCCAAAGACAGATGTCGTTATTCCTGAATTTTCTTCTGCCAGCGAAGCAGTAATAAACCGCGATGAATACCAGTTGCTTAACAAAGCCACCGAGGCTGAAGAACTTCAGTTAAAAATGACCCGCGGAGAATTGATGCCTCAATTGGCAGTCAGCGGTATGGCTACAAAAATTGATGTGATGAATTCAAATCTGAACCAGAATATCGGATTGGTCAATTTAAGTATTCCAATATCGGATTGGTGGGGAGGTTCTCATAAGATGAAGCAGCAACAATTTAAGATTCAGGAAGCCAAAAACAAACTGAGTGAGACATCAGAACTGCTTTTCCTTCAGATTGAACAGGCCAGGAATGAGCTTCAGGAAAGTTTTGAACAGATAAAACTGGCGAAAAAGTCGGTTGAACAATCCAAAGAAAATCTAAAAGTGACCGATGATAATTACCGTTCAGGAAACATTGACATTTCTGATTTGCTTGAAGCGCAGGCTTTGTTTCAGTCGTCGAACGATAACCTGACCAACTCGCAATGTAACTACCAGGTTGCAATGTCGAAGTACCTGCAGGCCATCGGGAAATATAAATAGTAAAATATATGTGTTTAGTTAATGAGAATAGATGATGACAAAACCTTCAGATGCTTCTATCTGGTTTAATTGACAAAATATTTAATTGTCAATTAAATCCGGAGACAGTCAAATATAATTGCAGGTAAAACGTCATTCATAGTATGGTATAAAAGTTCTGATAACAATAATTGTTCCTGTTCCAATGATTGGTTTTCTCAATTCCAATTTTGGGACGGGAGCTTTATTCTCAACGGATTCCTGAATATTTAAAAGTAAAATTAGATAATGATCAAAAACAAGCCAGATACAAGGCACATATCAGCCAGGAACGACTTCGGAAATCGTCGGGAAAACAAAACCACTGAGTATGAATTTCCAATCGTTGTTCATGAATACAAAGTAGAGTATAACGTTTTTGCGGTGGAAGAAAGGCGTTCAAACTGTCTGTCGAAGTATTTACGATACAATATGGAGCAATGATGGTACTTGTTATAGGTTTTGTTTCCCAGGTACTTTTTTTTATGCGTACTCTTCTCCAGTGGATTCTTTCAGAAAGAGCCAGAAAAGTACTCTCACCAACCATTTACTGGGTTTTGAGTATTGTAGCCTCATACCTGTTTTTTATCTATGGATGGTTTCGCAATGACTTTTCTATTCTTTTGGGTCAACTGGTTTCCTATTACATCTACATCTGGAATTTGAACGAAACTGGAGTCTGGAATAAATTAAATGTTTTTCTCAGGGCCATACTTGTTGTTACTCCAATTTTTGCAATAGGATTTGTATTGAAGGATAGCCATCTCTTTTTCGAAAATTTCCTTCAGAATAAAAGTATCCCGGTATGGCTGGTCATTTTTGGCTCTTTAGGGCAGCTTGTCTTCGCCTTGCGATTTGTTTACCAGTGGATTTATTCCATGAAAAGAAATGAGTCGCTGCTCCCTTTAGGCTTCTGGATAATCAGCCTGGTAGGCTCCGGAATAATTGTCGTATACGGTTTGATTCGTGTTGATCCAATCCTCATTATGGGTCAATCGGTCGGATTTGTAGCCTACACACGCAACATCTTTCTTTACAGGCAGGAATTTAAAAAATTGCATTATGCTGAATCGATATCATATTAGCAACTCATACAGGTATATCCTTTATGTACTTGCCGTTTTACCTGTTTTTATTTTTCGCGATTATACTCCTGATAATGAACTGCGGTACCTAAGCATAGCGGACGAAGCTCTGTGCAACGGCTCAATATTCACGTTTACCAATCACGGATTGAATTATGCCGACAAGCCGCCGCTTTACCTATGGATCGTGATGTTTGGTAAATTCCTTTTAGGAAAACACAGTATGCTCTTTTTAGGAATATTCTCTTTTGTTCCCGCTTTGGTTATTCTCCACGTCATGGACAAATGGGTTCGAAATGTTCTGTCCGAAAGCGAACGCCTGATTGGACAACTGATGCTTCTGACAAGCGGCTTTTTTATGGGTACGGCCATCGTGCTGCGAATGGATATGTTAATGTGCATGTTTATCGTTTTGGCTCTTTATACATTTTTCAGGATGTACCGTGGTCGTGGGAAACCGCACGATTGGCTCCTGTTTCCCGTTTTCGTATTTCTGGCCATATTTACCAAAGGACCCATGGGGATAATTGTGCCTTTGATTTCAACTTCTGTTTTTCTTATTTTAAAAAGAGAATTACATACAATAGGAAAATATTGGGGATGGAAAACACTGGCTGTATTGTTGACTCTTTGCGGAATTTGGTTTGCGGGGGTTTATGCTGAAGGCGGAAGTCAGTATCTTGAAAATTTGCTTTTCAATCAGACTCTCAACCGTGCAATGGATTCATTTCATCATAAAGAACCATTTTATTATTACTTCGAAACTATTTGGTATTCTTTAGCTCCATGGTCATTGTTATATATCGGAATTTTAGTCGTTGGGTTAAAAAAGAAACTGGCATCCACCGATCTGGAGCTTTTCTTCCTGGTCGTTGCACTGTCAACATTTGTAAGCTTATCGATTTTCAGTTCCAAACTTGCAGTATACATGCTTCCTGCCATTCCTTTTATCGCTTACATCGCCTTACTATGGATTACAAAATTTGATTCGCCAAAGTGGATGCTGCCTTTGATTGGCATTCCTGCAGGTATTCTTAGCCTGGCATTACCCGGAATATTTGTTGCACAACAATTTGTTGATACGATAGAACTTACCACATCACCATTTCTGATTGTTTCGGCTTCTATTCTTTCCATCTCCGGAATTGTAACACTGACCCATTTGATTCGTTTCAAATTGCACCGAAGTATTGGTACGATGAGCATTGGTATATTGCTGGCCGTTTTTGTTTTATCTTTTGGAATACCAAAGTATAACTCATTCATCGGACTCAACCAATTATGTGATCAGGCAAAGAATACTGCGGCTCAAAAAGGTGCCGCGAACTATTATTACTGCGAAATGAGCAGGGCTGGGAATCTGGATGTTTATCTTGGAGTAAAACCTGAGATGCTGACAATTGGTGATCTGTATAAAAAAGATTCCCGCATCAAAAAACCAGCCATTCTATTTCTTCGGACAAAGGCGATTGACCAGAATGACTCACTAAAAGTATTTGTTCAAGATAAAAAAATCCACCAGATGGGTGGCAGTTGTTACATAGAAATAGAATAATAAATAGGATGAAAATATTAATTACAGTCGCTGCCGACTTTATAGTCTTTTATACCATAAAACATTTTGCAGAACGAGGGAATTGCATCGTTGGATGGGTTAACATCAACGATTATTCCGATGTGAAACTGAATATTGCCGGCTGAATGAACTGAAATATCTCAGGATCTTATTCGAAATCATCATCCTGAAAAGTGTTCCGTTTTCAGGATACGACATCAAATTATTATCATTACTTATTGGGCAAGCACGTTAATTTAAAATTTATTTAACAACTTTAAACGATTAATACATGCATATTGTTGAATACAAATTTCTTCAGATACTTAAATACATGGGGATTCCTAAAGAACAGATCAGAATGGAAGCTTCATTTCAACATGATTTCGATTTTGAAGAATTTCAGTTCAACTGTTTGCTGTTTTACATCAGAAGTTATTTCAAATTAAACATTCTTGAAATAGAATATGTTGAGTTAAACACAATTGGAAGCGCAATGAATTTTGTAAAGAGAAAAATTGAAAGCTCCCAACCCTGAAAATTGAAATTCTATGATTCTAAAATCATCCTTAATGTTGAGAATGAATGGTTTATTCCTGGTTTTATTCCTGATTTTTCCTTTTGTTGGTCATGCACAGGAGACATCAGTAAAAAAGGAACGACCGAAGGTAGCTCTGGTATTGAGTGGCGGCGGAGCCAAAGGGTTTGCCCACATCGGAGTTCTGAAAGTTTTGGAGGAGGAAGGGTTTCCTATTGATATAATTGTTGGCACCAGTATGGGAAGTCTGGTTGGAGGTATATATTCAATCGGCTATAACGCAACAGAGATTGAATCTCTGGTAAAATCACTAAATTGGGAAAATGTTCTTTCGGATGATGTTCCCCGTGCATTTCTCTCAAAAAATGATCAGCTTTTAAAGCAGCGGTATTTTTTCTCGTTACCAATCACCGGAGAGAAAACGCTGAGTCTGCCCCAGGGCCTTGTGAAAGGGCAAAATGTATTGAATACCTTTTGCGGAATTACCGGAAATGTACCTGCTGATGCCGATTTTTTAAAATTCCCGATTCAATTTGCCTGTGTGGCAGCCAACCTGGAAACCGGAAAGGAGGTCGTTATTAAAAGTGGCTCCTTACCAACCGCCATGTTCTCAAGTATGGCTATTCCTATTGCTTTTCAGTCGTCCGATCGGGATAGCCTTTTATTGGTTGATGGGGGTATCGTAAATAATTTCCCGACAGATGTAGCAAAACAAATGGGAGCAGATATTATCATTGGTGTTGATATCCGGAATGACTTTTACGATCGGAATAAGCTTAAATCGATAAATAGCGTTATTGGTCAGTTAATTGGCTTCTTTGATCAGGGGAAGGATTCTGTAAATAAAAGTCTTTGCAACCTGATTATCAGACCCAATACCAGCGGGTTCTCTGTTTCAAGTTTTAACAATAAGGCCGTAGATACTCTAATTGTAAGAGGAGAAGTTGCAGCCAATGATTTAAGGGAGCAAATAAGGGAACTAAAAATTAAGTATAAGCTCGAACCGCATGAAAAAAACCGCGACCTGATCAGACCTGAAAAATGGCAAATCACAAATTTACAGTTTACCGGCAACCATCATTTGGATGAAGTTTTTCTGCGGAAAACCATGAATATGGAAATTCCAGGTAAATTCTCGTACGACGAAATAAAAAATGCGATAGATCGGGTATATGGTCTTGGCGGTTTTGACCAGATTTATTTCGATATCATCGAAACGGATCAGGGGGAAACCCTAAATATAACAGTCAGGGATAATGTGGTTTTTACTCAGAGTATTGGATTTAAGGTGAATACCACTGATGCTGCAGCTGTTTTGCTAAATACAACCCGTAAAAATTATAAAAATGTGTTCGGGTTATTATCTGCAAATATCGAATTGTCGGTCAATCCGGGATTGGAATTGATTGCTGAAGCAAATTCAAAATATTCAACAACCATTGGTTTGAATCTTAAAGGAAAATATCAGAATTACAATGTATTCGATCGAGGTGAAAAGCTTTATAAAGCAGATGTTTTTTATGCTTCAGCGGGCACTTATATTTATCAGCCATTTATGAATCATTTTAATATAGGAATTGGACTTCAGGAAGAATATTATCATGGCGACATTTTCGGCAATAGCAGTAATCTGGTTAGTTCCGGCAAAATGGATTCTTTTCTAACCAACGCATATTCATATTTTTCTTTTGACAATATGGACGATTTTTATTTTCCAACTAAAGGTACAAATCTATATGCAGAGTTCGCCTTAACTGCCGATACCCGAAGCATCAAAGGAATTTGCCCGGTATCCCTTTTCAAGCTTAATAATGTAATCCCACTGACTACTAAAACAGCTTTACTGGTCGACTTATACAGTCGTGCTTTATATAGTTCTGATTTTCCTGAAACAAAAATGACCTTGATTGGTGGTGAACCTTATTCACAGTATTTTAACTATCACCTCCCTTTTGTTGGTCTGTCCGCAGTAAACATCGCCGATCGTTTTGTCGTTATTGGCTTAATTGGCCTTAGGGTTCAGGTTTCCGATTCACAATACATTTCGTTATTATTTAATGGCCTGCAGCAAAGCTCTGAACTAAATTATTTACTGAAAGAAAACAAAGCAATTTACGGTGGTGGCATCAAATACTCATTGAAAACACTTTTAGGGCCGCTGGATATGACTTTGGGATATTCCGGTTCAACGGATAAGCCCAACTTTTCAGCCAACTTCGGGTACTGGTTTTGAACGATTTAAGGACAGCCTCCGGGTAAAGGTTGAAAAACAGGACAAAAACAAATATTACGGAGCATGACTGGCCTCTGTATGAAACTATTCCTGATGTTTTGTTGTTTTAACGCTCTAAACAAAACAACAAAAATTCAGGAAAAAAAGCTAAAGTTGAATGTGATTCAGAAATGTACTGATGGTCGCACAAATTAGCTTGTTTTAAGTAAATACGAATGAAATGATGTCGTGTTTTCAAACAGAGTTATAAATGCTCGTTTTGCAGCTCCGCTGCTACCACGAGTAAAAATTAACACCACAGATTACACAGATTAAGACATAAAGTACCTTTTAAATCGGTGTTTGTCTGTGTAGTCTGTGGTGAAATCAATTACAAGCATCTCATTTGAAAGGACATGTTGTCAAAACCAGAATACGACATTTAATAGTTCTCATTACTTATACGTTCAGTATTTTATGGCAGCAAGTCGTCTGTCTGATGAGAATTTCTCACAGAAAATACTTTAATCGAATAGTCGTAGATTCATCAGTCAATCGTCAGTAATTTTGTTCCTGGTGGAATGTATCGACTGAACAAATCGAATGCGGATAACTTAACATTTGAAATTAATATATGTGACAAGAGTCAAGTATTCGATTATTTAAACAATTTTGCTTTTGGTTTGAGTAATTACAAAATATGCCAGCCACATACTTGAATTATTCAGACCACTTTTATAGAAACAGAAAACAGAAAATGTACAGAAAACACCTTTCGGTTGTACTCCCAGTCATTGGTAGGGTTCAACTGTTAATAATAATGCTTTTTATTGTAGCACCAGCTTTCTCGCAACCAACAGTTGTGAAGGGCAAGGTTACCGATCAGGATTCAGGTCTGCCTATTCCCTATGTTAGTGTCGTATTTGAAAATACGCAAATAGGTGCTTTAACCGATACACTTGGGATTTTCCAACTGACCAGCAAGGTCAAGGTAAATGCCCTTCAATTTTCAACTGTCGGATTCCTCAGCAAAACAATTCAGATTACATCAGGAACAACAACAGAGTTGTCGGTAAGCCTTCAGTCCGATTTAGTCAAAATTTCGGAAGTTAAAATTTTGCCTGACGACGGACCTGTCAGGCGGATTCTGAAAGAGATGGTTGATCGGAAAAAACAGAACAATCCGGAAAAATATCAGCGCTACTCTTACCGGAAATACACCAAGTGGGAGTATCATCTCAACAATGTGGGCCCTAAGATGATCCAGTCCAGAATGTTCCGTGACAGCCAGTCGCTATTTAAAACGAATAGTGACAGCTCAAGATATTTACCTATCTATTTTTCTGAACAACTGGTATTTAATGAATTTCAGCGGAATCCGCTCCGGCAAAAATCAACTGTGCTTGCCGATAAAACTTCAGGAGTGGGAGTTCTCGATGATTACGAAATTTCGGGCTACACCAGTGCCCTGGACATTGAGTTGAATTTTTATGACAATTACATTAATCTGTTTTCTCAGAATTTTGTGAGCCCCCTCGCTGACAACGGATGGTTTTATTACAAGTATTTTTTGGTGGATAGTACATTCCAGAATGGGCACAAAGAGTATAAAATTTCGTTTATGCCGAGGCGGACTGGTGACAAGGTTTTTAAAGGTCAGATGATCATTGAAACCAAAGATTATTCGCTGGTTGAAATTGATGGGAAACTGGTAGACACCAGCTATCTCAATTACCTGAAAAGTATGCGACTGAAAAGTAATTATCAGTTTGTGAACGATTCTATCCCTTTTTTCAGGAGAAACCAGATTGATGCGGTTTTTAATTATGTTCCTGTCAAAAGAAATATTTCAAAAAAGCCAATTAGCCTGTACTTCACCCAATCGTCAGTTATCGATAGCGTAACGGTCAATCAGTCTCCGGAAGTAGAGCTTGCAACTGGAAATGGACACTATGAAACCATTAAACTTCCGGATGCTACTGAGCGCGACAAGAAATACTGGACAGACAACCGACTCGAAGAACTCAACGTGGGCGAAATGCAAGTTGCCGCCACCATCGATTCAGTGAGCCAAATTGGAGCAATCAAATTTACTGACAATCTTACCCGGATGGCCATGACTGGTTATTACGATTTGGGGAAATTTGAATTTGGCCCATATACCAACACCATAAATACCAACAAAGTAGAAGGATTGCATGTGTTTGCCGGAGCCCGGACCAGTAGCGAAATCAGTACCCGTTACATGATCTGGGGCGGACTTGGATATGGTTTCCGGAATAAAAAAGTTAATGGAATTGCTGGTTTTGGGTATAAATTCCCGACCATTCACCGTCAGTTGGTCAAATTCTCGTACGACGATAAAATTGTACGATCAGGCGAAAACGAAAAAATCCTGTTTCTGTATGAAAATGCATTGTCACCAACCGAAAACAACCTGATTTCACAGATTTTTAAACGGGATGAACTCGATGAACTTTTTCGAGAACAAAAGCTGGCTGCAGCATACGAATACGAATGGCACCCCGGACTGATGAATAAAATCAGTACAAATTATACCCGGCATTTTTCTCCTGAATTTTATCCTTTTCTGAGGGCCGGACTTCCGGTTGAAAATGTTTCGGCTTTCGATATTAGTGTCGACACCCGTTTCTCGTGGCAGGAAAAAGTGATTGACGATAAGTTCCTCCGGATTTACATGGCTACCGATTATCCTATTATTCACATCTCTGTTGGCGGAGGTAAGGTGTTTTATTCAGGAAAAGAAAACTACTACGGAAAGGTCTTCAGTACCATTGAGCAATACCTGAAAATTGGACAAACCGGCTTTAATTATGCGGTTGAAGGTGGAATGTATTTCGGTAAACTGCCCTACACCATGCTCGATATTCCACGAGGTAACGAAACGTTTGGATTGTATTCATACGATTTCAATTTGCTTAATTTCATGGAATACGTGCACGATAAATACCTTCATGCCTATGTTGAATATCACCTCAATGGATTTGTTTTTAATCGTGTGCCTATGTTAAAGCGGATCGGTTTGCGCGAAGTATTCTCGGCCAAGGGTATGATTGGCTCGATCAGCGATAAACACCAGCAAATTGTTGAATTTCCGCTTGGTATGACCCAAATGAGCAATCCGTATATCGAACTTGGAGCCGGTGTCGAAAATATTCTTCGCCTGTTCAGGGTCGAAGCTATCTGGAGGGTAAGTCCAAAATCTACACTTGGAGCTCCCTCTTTTGGCTTGCGGGCTAAATTCGAGATCAAACTGTAAGCGAAAATCTCAAATTCATATTCCTTTTGGAACGTTTCCTGATCGTCTGATTAAACTCATTATTTGATCAGTGTGTTGAACCGGTATGGAATTGGCTGATCTGAAAACACTTCGTAATTTTCCGGGAAAAGTAAGATTCCGTCTTGAAATTATATTTTCACGAAAAAATCAGATATCAGGAAACTTGAACTGTTTCATGATATATTTATGCTGAAAAAAATTGAAGGATTGCGGGCTCAATACAGAGGGGAATAGGGAAGGTTCTGCCGAATCGGAGAATGTGTTTTTTAAGACTAAAAACTACTTCATTTACAATTGAAAGACCATGACGATAACCGTTATAATAACATTTTGTGTTTTACTGTTAATCGCATATTTGTTTGATCTTACAGCCTCAAGGACCAAAATTCCTTCTGTAATACTCTTGCTTCTTTTGGGGTGGCTCGTCAGGCAAGTTACCGATTTTATCGACATTACCTTGCCCGACTTTTCTTCATTCCTGCCCATTTTGGGAACAATCGGACTTATTCTTATTGTACTCGAAGGCTCTTTGGAGCTCGAACTGAATAGCTCGAAAGTTGGACTGATCAGAAAATCGTTTTTTGGAGCATTAATTCCTATGCTGGCGATTGCATTTTTGCTTTCTTACCTGTTTCAGTATTTTGGACAGTATTCCTTCAAAGACAGTTTAACCAATGCCATTCCCTTTTGTATTATCAGCAGTGCGATTGCCATTCCAAGTGTAAGGAACCTGACCTCCTCCGAAAAAGAATTTATTACTTATGAGAGTAGTTTATCCGACATTTTAGGAGTCATATTTTTCAATTTCATTGCCTTAAACGACACCTTTGGCTTCCATCCTTTCGGGCACTTTGGTTTGCAGTTATTCATTATCACTATTGTTTCCCTTGCTGCGACCATTGGACTTTCATTTCTGTTAAGCAAAATTGAACATCACATCAAATTTGTTCCTATCGTCCTGCTAATCATTTTGATTTATGCTGTTTCCGAGATTTATCATTTGCCGGCACTTGTTTTCATTTTAGTTTTTGGCTTGTCAATTGGCAATCTGGACGAATTGAAACATTTAAAATGGATTGAGCGGTTTCGTCCTGACATACTGAATAAAGAAGTGCAGAAATTCAAAGAACTTACCATCGAGGGATCATTCTTAATCCGGGCACTTTTTTTTCTTCTGTTCGGATACCTGATCGAAACAGAAGAAATTCTAAATACGGATACACTAATCTGGGCTGTAGGAATTGTATTCATTATTTTCGTTTTTCGGATCATTCAACTTAAATTATCGAGACTTCCCTTAACACCCATGTTGTTTCTGGCACCTAGAGGGCTTATTACAATCTTGTTATTTCTTTCCATTGAACCGACTCATGTTATTCCACTGGTCAATAATTCGCTCATCATACAGGTTATACTGATCATTGCTTTCATCATGATGTTTGGATTAATGTTGACCTCCAGAAATATCAAAACAATCAAACCTGAACTGCAGCTACCAGCAAGTAAGCTTGCAGTTGAGTAATTGTTCGTTTGCTTCGAATGAATACAAAAGAAGAAGCCTCCCGGATTATTCTCCGGAAGGCTTCTTCTTATTCGTAATTTTTAATATTAAAGAGCGTGTTTCAGTTTTTGTTCTTCAACCTGGGCATCAACCACGGCGATCGTAACCATGTTCAGAATGTCGCGAACTGAACTTTCAACATTCAGGATATGAATTGGTTTTTTTAATCCCATTTGGATTGGCCCGATGGTTTCACTCATCCCGATTTCAAGCATTAGTTTATAGGAAATATTTGCTGAACTGAGATTGGGGAAAATAAGTGTATTAACGGTCATGCCATCAATTTTTGAGAAGGGGAATTTTTCGTGCCGCAAATCACGGTCGAGTGCAAAATTAACCTGCATCTCACCATCAATCAGCATTTCCGGATTGTTTTGGTGTAAATAGTCAACAGCTTCGTGCACCATTTCGGGGCTTCCTGCTGCCCGCTCTCCGAAGTTTGAATACGAAAGCATGGCCATTACTGGTGTTGTATTAAACAACTGAACCGCATCGTGGGTCAATTTGGCAATGTCTATCAGTGTTTCTCTGGAAGGATGGTTATTCACCATGGTATCTGCAAAGAAGAAAGTTCCCAGTTTCGTGTTCACAATGTTCAAGCCTGCAATGTGATTCAATCCATCGCGCATTCCCACAATTTCGATGGCCGGAATAATGGCATCAGCGTATTTTGTGTAAACACCGGTTATAAAAGCATCGGCATCGCCTGCTTCAACCATCATCATCCCAAAGTAATTACGGTCGAACATTTTTTCGTATGCTTCGCTGTAAGTCATGCCTTCGCGCTGACGTTTGGCGGTGAGCATCCGGGCATACTTTTGTCTTCTGGGTTCTTCACGGTCGTGACGCAGATTTACGATTTCAACCCCGTTCAGTTCAATCGTATTTTCGGCAATCAGTTTTTCCAGACGTTCTTCGTTACCCAATAGAATGGGAATGCAGATTCCTTCGGATCGGGCTATTTGCGCAGCTTTCACCATATTGATATGGTTGGCTTCAGCAAAAACCACCCTTTTCGGGTTTTCCCTGGCTTTTTCGGTCAGTCCTCGAATTAGCTTATTGTCCAGACCCATTCGCTGACGTAAATCGTCATCGTATTTCTCCCAGTCTGAAATTGGTTTCCGGGCAACGCCACTTTCCATGGCAGCTTTGGCAACCGCAGGAGCGACGGTGATCAGCAAGCGCGGATCGAGTGGTTTTGGAATGATATACTGACGGCCGAAGCTCAAATGTTTGGTGTTGTATGCTGCAGTTACTACTTCAGGAACAGGTTTTTTTGCAAGTTCGGCAATGGCATGTACGGCAGCAACTTTCATTTCTTCGTTGATGGCTGTTGAACGGACATCGAGCGCTCCCCTGAATATATAAGGGAATCCAAGCACATTATTTACCTGATTGGGATGATCGCTTCGTCCGGTTGCAAATATCAGATCGGGACGGGAAGCCATAGCGTCGGAATATGAAATTTCCGGATTCGGATTGGCCAGCGCAAACACAAGTGGATTATCAGCCATGCTGCGAACCATATCCTGAGAAAGGACTCCTTCAACCGATAGTCCCAGAAAAACATCGGCACCTGCAATTGCTTCCTCAAGAGTATTGCATGGCAGTGAAGTGGCAAATGGCAGCTTACGGCTGTTCAGGTCTGTTCGGCGTATGGAAATAACTCCTTTGCTGTCGACCATTACAATATTTTCCGGTTTGACTCCGAGTTGCATGTAAAGTTTCGAACATGACGATGCGGCTGCTCCTGCACCATTGACCACAATTTTAATGTCTTCAATTTTTTTACCAACCAATTCAAGTGCATTGATCAGAGCCGCCGATGAAATAATTGCTGTTCCGTGCTGATCGTCGTGCATGATTGGGATGTCGAGGGCTTCCTTTAGTTTTTCTTCAATTTCAAAACATTCCGGAGCTTTGATGTCTTCAAGGTTAATGCCGCCAAAGGTGCACGAAATGGCTTTCACCACTTCAATAAATTTGGCCGGATCTTTCTCTTCCACTTCGATATCAAACACGTCAATGTCAGCAAAAATTTTAAATAACAACCCTTTACCTTCCATTACCGGTTTTCCGGCAAGTGCGCCAATATTTCCCAGTCCAAGTACTGCTGTACCGTTAGAGATCACGGCAACCAGGTTTCCCTTGGCTGTGTAATCGTAAGCACACTGAAGGTCTTTTTCGATCTCCAGACAGGGAATTGCCACTCCGGGGGAATAGGCCAGTCCTAAATCGTGCTGGGTACTGTGAGGTTTAGTTGGTACAACCTGAATTTTCCCCGGACGACCTTCCTTGTGATAATCTAAAGCTTCCTGATTTTTTGAGTTTTCCATCCATTCAAATGTATTAGTTTATACTTTCCCCCCAACGCATGGTGTTGCTGTTTGCTGAACAGATTAAGATCCGGCAGGTGTTGAGTCAAAAAAAATAAAGTATCAAAAGTATCCTGAAAAGTATCAGATTATCCCATTAAAACATAAACGTCAGAAATAAATAACATTTGTCAGGGTTTTTATGAAAAATGAGATTTTGTTCCTGAATATACGATTGGTATGAAAATATTCAGGATCAATCTTTTTGCTTTTAGAAAGGGTAAATGTCCGGATAAGAATAAGCTGCTGAAAAAAATGTATTTTCACAAAAGATATAAACAGTTATGGAAATCCTTGTATTAGGTTTACTGATAGTACTGAACGGCTTTTTTGCTCTATCCGAAGTGGCTTTGATTTCAAGTAAGAAGTTACGCCTTGAGCAATACCTGATCAGAAAGAAAAGAGGTGCCGGAATGGCCATTAAACTGCTTGAGGACTCAGAAGGTTTTTTGTCGGCTATTCAGGTTGGAATTACTTTGATAGGAATAATTACCGGTGTTTATGGCGGGCTTAATCTGGCGGAAGATTATGCACCTTTTTTTGCTCAATTTGATGCGGTTCGTCCGTATTCGTATGAAATATCTTTGACTTTAACCATTTTGGTGATCACATTTATTTCGATTGTAATTGGCGAACTTGTACCAAAAACCATCGCATTGGGATCTCCGGAAAAAATAGCCATTTGGGTTGCCCCGGCAATTTATTATTTCAGTATTCTTTTTTATCCGTTTGTACGTTTGTTGTCCTATACGACCAGTTTTGTAATCAGGCTGATCGGCATTCATCCGAATCCTGAAAAACTGTCTGAAGCTGAGCTCAGGCATATTCTGAAAATTGCATCTCATGAAGGAGTGATTGAGCAGGAACAAAACCTGATGCATGAAAAGATTTTTTATTTTTCGGATAAACGGGCCAGGCATATTATGACACACCGCTCTAATCTGGAATATTTAAATATCGATCTGCCACCAGACAACTTGTATACTGAAGTACTAAAATCGAAACACAGCAAATTGTTGGCTTGTCACGGAAATCTGGATGATTTTGCCGGACTTTTGATTGTTAAGGAGTATCTTCTTAATTATTACTCGGCTCAACCCATTGAAATCAGTGAAATTTTGCACGATCCTGTTGTTGTTCCTGAAAGTGCCTATACACAAAAAGTAATTAGTCTTTTCCGGGAAAAGCAAAACTACTTTGCGGTTGTGGTTGACGAATATGGAAGTTTGGAAGGTATTATTACACTACGCGAAATTCTTGAAAACATTATTGGTGATTTGCCTCAGGAAGGAGAAATATACGAACCTGATGTTTTTATACGGGATGATCTATCGGTACTTGTGAGCGGAGACGCCCCCGTTGAAATACTAACCGACCTGATCGAGGACTTTACCATTGACTTTGAAGAAACAGAATATGCAACGGTCGCCGGTTTTGTTTTTAGCCAGATGGATAAAATTCCCGTGTTAGGCGACAAATTTATATATTCTGATTCAATTATTGAAGTGGTTGACATCGACCACAATAAGGTAGATAAGGTGCTTATAACAAAACGCAAATAATTAAATCAGATAATTCAAAATTTTTTTAACTCGAAAGACTCACACCATATCACTTCACGACCGAATAGTATGCTCGTTAAGGATTGTTTGATGTAGCATTTTCATTCAATGGGAAAAAAGAAAATGAAATGCCACCTGATGACTGGGAACAGGTGGCACTTTATCTTTCAATCAAATAGGCTCGTTAAAAGTCTAAGAATTTTCATCATCTTCACTTAAAAGTATTTCCTCGATGACATGTGGGTAATGCTGGTGTTCCAGTTCATGCACCCGGGCTGCAATGCTTTCAGGAGTGTCGCCACGTAAAACCGGGCAAGTAGCCTGGAAAACAATGTTTCCTTCATCGTAATTTTGATTCACACGATGAATGGTTATTCCTGTTTCTTTATCTTTTGAGGCAAGAACAGCTTTGTGAACATTCATTCCATACATTCCTTTGCCTCCGTATTTGGGCAATAAAGCCGGATGTATATTTACAACAGTAAATAATTCAGTCAGGTTTCGCGGAACCAGCCACAGAAAACCGGCCAGTACAATCATGTCAATTCTGTGATCATTGAGTCTATCGGGAATGTCGTTGCTTTGATAAAATTCATCACGTTCGAAAGTAATCGTTTCGATACCCAGTTTCTCTGCTCTGATCAATGCATATGAATTCTCATTATTCGACCAAAGCGAATCAACAACGATATCTTTACTGGTTGAGAAATACTCAATTATCTTTTCGGCGTTTGTTCCGGACCCAGAGGCAAAAATGGCAATTCGTTTCATTTAATATTCTATTTGTAGATTTATGTATAATGGAATTTTAGAATGAAAGGTTCAAATATAGTCCTAGTGACTGCACCGTTCAACCTTAATTCATCCATATAATTCGTTTTTTGTTTGAAATATCAGGGGTAAATTTATTACTTTGCATCGAATTTTTTGAAACTATTTTAATATTAACCAAAAATTAGAGTTATGTCTGACGTTGCAGCAAAAGTAAAAGCAATTATTGTTGACAAATTAGGTGTTGATGAAAGCGAAGTAACCAATGAAGCTTCATTCACCAATGACCTTGGTGCTGATTCACTTGACACAGTTGAATTGATCATGGAATTCGAAAAAGAATTTGATTTAGCCATTCCAGATGATCAGGCTGAAAAAATATCAACCGTTGGTGAAGCGATTACGCACATCGAAGCAAATTTGAAATAATAATCACAAAACAAGATTTATGAAATTTAAACGGGTAGTTGTTACCGGACTTGGAACTGTGAACCCGCTTGGTAATTCGGTTGAGGATTTCTGGGAAGGCTTAAAAAACGGGAAAAGTGGCGCAGGCCCTATCACTCGTTTTGATGCGACAACACACAAAACAACTTTTGCTTGCGAGCTGAAGGATTTCGACCCTGCAGTATATGTAGAGAAGAAAGAAATCAGAAAACATGATCCGTTTACATTGTATGCGTATGCATCGTCAGCGCAGGCAATTGCTGATTCTGGTCTTGATCTCGAAAAGTTGAACAAAGACAGGGCTGGTATTGTGTGGGGTGCCGGTATTGGAGGTTTACAAACCTTTTTTGAAGAAACGTTGAATTACAAAAACGAGATGCCTCGTTATTCTCCTTACTTCATTCCGAAAATGATTGCCAACATTGCGAGTGGACTGCTGTCAATCCGTTATGGATTCAGAGGTCCGAATTTCACTACGGTAACTGCATGTGCTTCTTCCTCTACTGCCCTTATCGAAGCAATGAACTATATTCGTCTGGGGAAGGTTGATGTATTCATCGCCGGAGGTTCAGAAGCAGCGATTAATCCTGCAGGAATAGCTGGGTTCAATTCGATGCGGGCAATTTCTACCCGAAACAATGATCCGCAAACGGCATCACGTCCGTTTGATTTGAACCGCGATGGATTTGTTATGGGAGAAGGTTCAGGAGCCCTCATTCTTGAGGAGTATGAGCACGCTGTAAAACGTGGTGCACGAATTTATGCAGAAATGTTAGGAGGAGGCATGTCAGCTGATGCTTACCACATGACAGCCCCCGACCCTGAAGCTGGTGGAGCAACTTTAGTCATGAAATGGGCGCTGGAAGATGCAGGTTTGAATCCGGAAGACATTGATTACATCAATGTTCATGGAACTTCAACCGGACTTGGAGATATTGCCGAACCAAAAGCCATTAGAAATGTTTTTGGTGACCATGCCTACAAATTAGGTATTAGTGCGACCAAATCAATGACCGGTCATTTGTTGGGTGCAGCTGGAGCAGTTGAAGCAATTGCCTGTATCCTGGCAATTCGGGATGGTATCATACCACCTACAATCAACCACTTTACCGACGATCCTGAAATTGATCCCAAAATGGATTTCACTTTCAATGTCGCTAAAGAACGCAAAATCAATACAGCATTAAGTAATACGTTTGGTTTTGGAGGGCACAATGCTTCTATTATTTTCAAGAAAATTTAATAAAAGTGATACGAACTATTGTTCAAAGAATAAAACTCTTTTCTTCTTCTAGAAAAGAGTTTTATTTATTTTTGAGATCCTTGTTGGGTTTTTATCCAACAAATCTAAAAATCTACGATATTGCTGTTATTCATAAGTCAGCCTCAAAGATTGATTCTCAGGGTAATTACATTAATAACGAACGACTTGAATATTTAGGTGATGCAATACTGGGTGCCGCAATAGCTGATTTTTTGTATAACCGCTTCCCCAACCAGGATGAGGGCTACCTGACTCAAATGCGTTCAAAACTGGTAAACCGCAGTTTCCTGACACAGCTAACCTACCAAATCGGACTGAACCATTTTATCCAGTCGAACACTACTTCAACCATCGAATCGAGTCATATCTATGGCGACACACTGGAGGCACTTATCGGTGCAATTTATCTGGACAAAGGTTTTCTGGAAACCAAAAAATTTATCACCCGAAAATTACTGAACAACTATGTCAATCTGGTTGAAGTGCAAAATACAAACACGAACTACAAAAGCCAGTTGATTGAATGGTCGCAGAAAAATAAAAAAGCGGTTTCGTTTGATACCGCCGACGAGAGTAAAAATGATGGGAAACAACCCTGGTTCATCGCAACCATTGAAGTTGACAATGAGCTTCTAGGGAAAGGATCCGGAACTTCAAAAAAAGAAGCCCAGCAGAATGCGTCCAAAGTTGCTGTCGACAAAATTAAAACTCGTTATCCTGATACAGCTTCTTTTGAATAGCATATCCATCAGGCAGTAAACCTCAATCTCCATATTTTTCCAACAAATTCGGTAACGAGAATAATTTAGGTGTTAATATTTAGTAGAAATTTATTTATTAAGCACCTGGATAAGCGTATTTAATACAGATAAATCCTGTGTTAAATATTGTTAAGTGTTTATAATCAGTATTTTTAAAGGCTATCTTTGTAACATGAGCAGAAGGGTAATTTTAACATTGATTGCTTTAATGATTTTGGTTATGACTAGTTTAATTCTGGTTCAAACCAATTCTATCTTTAGGGCGCTCGACATTAAAGAAGAACAATTTAACGCTGCGGTAAGTAGTGCATTATATAAGGTTTCGTACCAGCTTGAAATGGAAGAGGCTTCACCGCTGGTTGAATTGGAAAAAAACATTTCGTCCCAACGTAATAATAGCATTTACCCTGGCAATCAGCAATCAATTTCCGGCATCCTGAATCAGCAGACTACTAAGTTTTCTCGTCAGTATTCTCACCAGTCTTCAGGGACAGCTTACCGCGAAGAATTGACGATCGTTGATTACGGTAGCGCAGCTTCTCAAATAACAGAACGCAACGAACGGGGAAAACCCGGCGATTTTCCCAGTGCTTTTGATATTATTGATGACTCACATGGTTTTGCAAGTCAGCAATATAAAGAACGACAAGACCTGCGTGCCCGTATGTACGAATTGCAGACGCAGGCTAATATTCTTGCACAATTACCCATCGAAGATCGTATTGGGGATTTAAGCCGTCTGGGGCATTTACTCAAATCTGAATTAAATAGACTGGGGATAAATCTGGATTTCAGATATGCTGTAAAGTCATTCTCTTTAGGAAAAGAACGGTTTGTGTTTGGAAATAAAAATTACAATTCCAAACAACAGAACGAATATAAAGCATTGCTGTTTCCGCATGATGATGTCCTGAAACCAAATTGGCTTTACTTGTACTTTCCCAAACAGGATACCTTTCTGCTAAAAGAAACCGGTTTTCTGGTTATTCCAACCTTTGTGCTAACTGCCCTGCTAATTGGAATTTTCGTTTTTACCATACTGATCATCTTACGACAGAAAAAATTATCAAACATCAAAAATGATTTCATCAACAACATGACCCATGAGCTGAAAACGCCCATTTCAACAATTTCTCTGGCAAGTCAGATGTTACGGGACAATACGGTTACCAATACTCCCAAAACCATAGAACATATCTCAGGAATAATCTATCAGGAAAGCAAAAGGCTGACCACTCAGGTTGAAAAAGTGCTGCAAATGGCCGTGTTTAATGAAGGGAGTTTAAAACTCAAGTTTAAAGAGGTAAATATTAATGCTTTAATCACTTCCGTGATATTGAATTTCGAGCTCCGGGTTAAATCAAAGAATGGTGAATTAACGTCGGATTTAAAAGCCGATCCGGCAATCATAAAAGCCGATGAAGTGCATATTACTAATGTTTTGTTTAACTTGCTCGACAATGCTGTGAAATATAGCAAGGACGAACCGAAGATTATTATTTCGAGTGAGTTAAAAGATGATTTTCTGTTGGTTTCAGTAAAAGATAACGGAATCGGGATTCAAAGTGAATATGTTAATCAGATTTTTGAAAGATTTTACCGTGTCCCGACTGGTAATGTACACGATGTTAAGGGCTTTGGACTTGGATTGAGCTATGTAAAGAAAATTATTGAAGTTCACCATGGCAAAATTAAAGTCGAAAGTGCACTGAATAAAGGAACAAAATTCATGATATATTTTCCAATAAACATAAAAGAACATGGAAAAAAAGGTAAAATTGCTATTAGCCGAGGATGATGAAAACCTTGGATTGTTACTCAAAGAATATCTGATTGCCAAAGGATATGAAACTGATTTGTATCCTGATGGAGAAGCAGCATACAAAGGATACACGAAAAATCAACCGTATAGTCTCTGTATCCTGGATATCATGATGCCTAAAAAGGATGGAATTTCGGTGGCCAAAGATATCCGCCTGCTCAATAATGAGATCCCCATTATTTTTCTGACAGCAAAAAACATGAAGGAAGATGTGCTGGAAGGTTTCAAAATCGGAGCCGATGATTACATCACCAAACCATTCAGCATGGAAGAGCTGATCTTTCGCATTGAGGCTATCATGCGTCGTGTAAGTCAGGACAGCAATTCGCATGAAGATGCCATTTACAAACTTGGTATTTATACCTTCGATTCACGCAAACAAATCCTTACTGGAGGAGAAGAAGATGTGAAGCTTACGACCAAGGAGGCCGAATTGCTGGGGCTGCTCTGTAACAATGCAAACAAAGTATTGGAGCGCAATTTCGCCCTGAAAACCATCTGGATTGATGATAATTATTTTAATGCCAGAAGTATGGATGTCTACATTACCAAACTACGGAAACATCTGAAAGATGATCCGAAGGTGGAAATTATCAATGTGCATGGGAAAGGCTACAAACTAATTATGTAACTTGTTTGTGAGCGTCGCATAAAACAAAAGATCCTGCTGATAAGCGGGATTTTTAGTTTAAGATAAAAAAGTACGGAGCCAGAAGAATGAAGTTTCACTCTCCTGACTGCCGACTTTCCTCTCTTCTCTATGAGTCTTCCGACTTCCACCATAGAATTTTCAACTTCTGATTTTATCCGTTGCTAACTATTCGATACACTAAATAAAAATGTTGCGCCATGGCCAACTTCACTTTTTTTCCAACATTTTTCGCCATGCCGTGCCATAATTCTATTTACATTAGCAAGCCCAATCCCGATTCCTTCAAAAATCCATGGCTTTATGCAGCCGCGGGAAAACGCCGAATAATTTATCTGCATACTTCATGTTAAATCCGGCACCGTTATCCTTTCCTTCGCTTTGTCTGATGAATTCTTTATTTGCGATTACTAGTGATGCGTTAATTTTCAATAAAACTGTGTAAATAACTATATATTATAATATTACAAGCGTTCTTTGATTTTTTGATTTGAATTGACTTATAGTTTTGCGCCTTAAAAGTGCAAGATTATGA
>Ga0209386_1000056_pt1 | contig 60035 bp, 47 predicted proteins | sample NGEPertwo_FD_184510 | JGI IMG/M metagenome (GOLD analysis project Ga0209386, IMG submission 184510) | Arctic peat soil microbial communities from the Barrow Environmental Observatory site, Barrow, Alaska, USA - NGEE Permafrost154B-two... | ecosystem: Environmental > Terrestrial > Soil > Wetlands...
TTGGTTCCTTTGTATTGAGGTTAACTGTTTATTTTTCATCGCAAATCAAAAGTATTAGTTTAACCTTACCATAGGAAGCTTTCGGGCTTCCTATTCTACTTTTGTTGCATTTGTTATACCAATGACTCCTTGCTTGTTGATTTCGAGAATAACTTTCTTAACGCTTTGCTAAAAGTTATTTCCCGACTTCAACAACACATAATCATCAGCATTCTATAAATCTATCATATTAAAAATTCGCAGTTACTAATTGAATTTCCGAGGGCATAATATAATACTCACCATTCCTTGTATCACTAAGCTTACTTATTAAGTTGTGGTATTAAATGTTCTACATAAGAGTCCCTCAGTATGTTAGCATACAGCCCATAAAAGAATAACTGGCGGTCTTCAGCACCAGAGGTGCGAAATGTTTGTAGAAAGAGATAATAGAAGATGAAAATCGTCCGCGGTATGAAGCAGAACAACGCATTGACCTATTTTCGGACGGAATAGAATTGATCTTTAAAAAAGTAGTTACATAAAAGGTTTAAAAAACAAGAATAAGGCTGTTTTTATAATATTGTATTTAGTACACAGATAATTAATCAATTAAATATTTTCGGAACCGTATTTTTAAAACATAACCATAGTAGAAAAAGTAAACATATAAACACAACCTTATTTAAACAATAAAATCAAGCGGTTCTATTTGCGATTAAAAGTTAAATACCCACACTATCCGTTATAGAGCCATAAATGATTTAATGCTTTACATGCTCCATCACCAACTCCAACGACTAATGCAATTTTATGTGCCAAATCCATGTCAAATTCTAACATATTATTCTGATTAAATATTGGATAATAAATTTTCTTTGAGTTACCATCATCATTGGCCATCATTCTAATACTGGGCTAACGCACTTTTGTATTTACTTGTAATTTCTTTGATCAAAGATGCGGGTTCAATCACTTTTATAAATTCGCCAAAAGAAAGCAATTCCATTACCAGATCGTATGTAATGCAAAGTTTAAGCTTGATTCTCAATTCAAGCACCGAATCAATCAGAATTTGCTGAGAGTGGTGAAGTGGTAACGATTTGATGTATTTCCCCTGAACCGGGTCAAAGGATAGTATTATTTCCTGTGGTTCTTCTCCGTTGGGGCTAATGATCCCAAAACAATAGCGATAGCTTTCTTCAACATCATAGTTGTCAGGATAGATGAAAGTCATGGTTGTAATCTCAAGACCGGTCAGGCGGTCGAGGGCAAAACTCTTGATGTTGTTATCCTCATAATCTTTGGCCAGTAGATACCAACGGCTTTTGAATTCCTTTAAAGCATAGGGTTCAACGCTACGCTGAGTTATTTCAGCTTCCCAAAATTTCTGATAGGAGAATCTGATATTCAATCGGTTTTTGATGGCATGAATGAGACCAAACAGGTTTTCAGTACCCAGTGGTTTTCTATTTTCGAAATGGATAACATCTGATGTGTTTTCACCAATTCTTAATGCATCGAATGTATCCAGGGCTTCCATTCGCCTTTTACTGATTTCAGAAATTTCATCCTCATTGATACGGTAAACACCATTACTGGAATCATAAAAAATCTCCAATTCAAAAATGGATGAGATGTCTTTTAAATCACGTTGAAACTGCCTTTTAGAAACATTAAATTTCTCATCCTGCAAATTTGATTGCTGGTTTAGGTATTGATCAATTTCTATAAATGATGCGGGTGCTTTTCGTAATTTATTCAGCACATGGATGTATCGTAGAATGCTTTGCCGGACTGACATTTATAGTATTTATTGGTTTAGTGAATCAGGACATTAAGGTAGGTAATTCTTTCTCAAAAATTCGATAAATTTCCTCGTTAGAATGTTCAAAATCTTTTGATATACGAGATTCACCATATTTTTTAAGAATTTCATTATTATCAATGAATCAAACATGACGATACTTTCCTAGATCGGTTCTCTTTCTCATTGCATATTCATTCCTGTTTTACCCTTCATTTTTAAACGCAAGGTACAAATTGCCAGATATCTCTTATTATTTGATTCGAGGAACTCCAAAGTATCCGAGATCAAACTTGTTCCGGAATAAGCTCCCAATCCGACAATGACAACATAAATTCGATCGTCAGATAAGATTCTCTTCATTTCATTGGTTAGAGGTATTGGTTGTTTACCCAATTCATTGGACTGGCGAATATGACGCGGATATTCATAGTAAATGTAATTTATATCGCTGGTCATTTCGGGATGAGTTCTGTAGCACATATAGGTATATTCGCCAACTATTCCTTTTTGATAAATATGCCTTATGACATTTCTCCCGGCAAATCCCAAACCAATAAAGAATCCACCTTCTTAGAGGGTGGATTCTTTAATCATTTTGATACTTTAGAAAAATAGTTGTATGCTACGCCATTATCTGTCCGGGGTCACACTTAGATTTGTCTAACCCAAATAAAAAATAGGGTGAAATGAAACAGAACAGCGCAGACAAAAAAAGCATCAACTATTTTTTGAAGAAACTGAATGGCTTTTTTGAAGCAGATCAATTCAATATTGGGAAATTTGGAAGAACATTAATGCGATTCGAAAATCGGTTCAATCCCTGAATTGGCATCATCGATTTTAACTATTTCGATGAAAAACGTCTGAAAGACGCACGCCGGGGAAAGCAAAAAGGGGAACAAATACAAAATTTTCAGTATGCCCGCAGTCAGCGCTATTTGGAACGTGTGTGCCAGCAATATGTTGAGCTAAAAACGTTGTTTGGAATTGAGAAGTCAATATTCTTATTCGAAGAGAATTTCCTGATGTTTTGTCATTTCGGAACCTCGAAAAACGATCGAGAAATCCTGCAGTGGATCTTTCTCGATGAAAGGTATGTTAAATTGAATGTTAGGGTGTAAGGTATTGATCAGCTTTATAATTGAAATTATCTGGGATTTTAAAAGTGCATTTTGTTTTCTCTTATTGCCATAAGATTATAGAGCAAACACAAAGACAAATATTAGGAATTGAATTTCTTTCATGGCTTGATATCAGGTCAATTAAGCTTGTATTATTCTCCGAAAATCAGAACCGGCACTAATCCGGTTACAGACGATTTTTGCATCAGAGGGTTGGCTGAAGATTAATTTCAGTTTCTTTTTCTCCTTTCCATCGTGAAATGCCACCCCAGTCCATGTATCTTTTATAGCCTGCTCTTTTTAGTTTTTTTGATACTATTCTTGCCATGCCTCCTACAGTGCAGTAGATAATCAGATACTTGTCCTTGGGAATTTCATTTAAGTGGCTCATGATTGTTCCTGAAGGAAATGATCTGGCAGTCGGAATATGACCATTCAAATAGGCATTCTCAGATCTCACATCCAGAATCCAAATGGAATCGACCGGATTATCGACGAGTTTTTTCAATTCTGTGGGTTCGATGTATTTCCTCAACACTTTACCTTCTGCTCCTGCTTTCCCGACATAAACGGACTGTCCTGAAACAGAATGAATTAATTCGGTAATTAAAATCAGAGCGATCCATACGATCCTGAAAATGTGTGTTTGGTTTGATTGGGTGTTCATCGATATCTCCTTTCAGTTTACTTTAATAATTGATACAAAAATAAGTTTTGAGCTTGAACATCCTTGAAGTATGTCGAAAAATATATTCGGAGTTCCGGAGTATTGCTTTCTGTTAAAGGAAAGCAGCATAAATGTATCGAAACAGAGAGACGGAATGCCGGATAACATCTTCCGTTTTTTGGAATGGATTTGCCAGCAAAGTATCGTCTGATGCTTCGAATTCAGGTTCAGATTTTTCCCTGCGACAAACTCAGGGAGCGGTCCGATGCAGAGTCAATTTACAATCAGACTTCTTTGTTGTTAACTCTCAATCACCATGATTCCGTTATTCCCCATGCACAGCTCCATAGCGCCTGTTTTGTTTTGTCACAGATTTGTTAATACGTGATAACTAAATGGAAATAATTTTGTAAGTTAGTTGATTACAACAGATGTATTTGAGCTTGGAATAATTATCCTTAAAATCGGCCTCTATGAAACAAACTTTTACATTCATTTTTGCTTGTCTTATTGTTACACTCTTGATGGGACAAACAGAAAAGGCAAGAATTAGCGAGCATGGTAAAATCCTCCATTTTAAAAGCAAAACTTTAGCTCTGAAAAGCCAGCAAGGAGGAAAAACTGAACACCACTTATCCCGAAATCACCCTTTTTACAGTCAGCAGGGTTCAACGTTTAAATCTGCACTCACCTCGAAAGAGGGCTTGGATTCAATGGAATATGGAGTAGTTGACTTAATCACAGGTCAAATGGGTTTATCCGAAAAGGATGAATACACCTATAATTCCATTGGAAATATGACTCAGGAAATGGGTTCGAACTGGGATGAAACGGCCAGTCAGTGGGTTGCATCGTGGAAGTATGAATTTACCTACAATGCCACCGGGAAAAAGACACAGGAAATTGATTCGAACTGGGACGAAACTGCTGGTGAGTGGGTCGTATCGTGGAAATATGATTATGTCTACGATTCCAATGGAAATATGACTGAGGAAATTGAATATGGCTGGGATGAAACGGTCAGTCAGTGGGTTGCATCGTGGAAGTATGAATTCACCTACAATGCCACCGGGGAAATGATACAGGAAATTGATTCGAACTGGGACGAAACTGCTGGAGAGTGGGTCGTATCGTGGAAATATGATTATGTCTACGATTCCAATGGAAATATGACTGAGGAAATTGAATATGGCTGGGATGAAACGGTCAGTCAGTGGGTTGCATCGTGGAAGTATGAATATACTTACGATTCCAATGGAAATATGACTGAGGAAATTGAATCTAACCTGGACGTAATTTCTGGTCAATGGGTTGTCGGCTGGAAGTATGGATATACCTACGATTCCAGTGAAAATGTGATGCAGGAAATCGGATATAGCTGGGATGAAACTGCAGAAGTGTGGGTTAGCGAGTGGAAGTATGAATATACTTACGACAATTCATATACTAAAGATGAACTATTGTTGCCGTATTATTTTCCTAAAAATCCTGATTATTTTATACATAAACTAAACGGCTATACTGAATATGAATGGGATATTAATTCAGGCCAGTGGAACATTTCAAGTGAATTAACCTTGTATTATTCTCCGAAAATTATAACAGGCACGAATCCGGTTATTAAAGATGAGATCGTGATTTATCCAAATCCTGTTACCGATGGTTTTCGCATCCTTGGGTTGAGTGAATTATCAACCATTATCCTTTCTGATTCGAATGGCATTGTATGGCTTTCAAAAGAGCTTGCAATTAATGAGTATGTGTCCACAAGTGCATTGCCGCCGGGAATCTATTTGATAAGAATAAACACTCGCGAAAGCAGTACGGTAAAGAAACTGATAAAGAAATAGCTCTGCAATCATAAGAATTGGAATACCTGTTTTTCGGAAGGAAGACAATCCGTAAATCTGTCAGTCGGTGAAAACGATTGACAGATTTTTTTTTTTCTGCTGCAAACGCTAGACTGACCTTGGTCATGCTCCCTTACAAGCCCGGAGAGCGGTTCTTCAATTTAGGTTTTTGAATGCCTGAAGTTTGCAGCTTTATTTATTTCTCCGGCTGAAGATTAATTTCAGTTTATTTTTCTCCTTCCCATAGTGAAATACCACCCCCAATCCATGTATCTTTTATAGCCTGCTTTTTTTAGTTTTTTGGATACAATTCTTGCCATGGCTCCTACGTTGCAGTAGATAATCAGATACTAGTCTTTGGGGATTTTATTTAAGCGGCTCATAATTGTTCCTGAAGGAAATGATCTGGCAGTCGGAATATGACCATTCAAATAGGCTCTCTCCGATCTGACATCCAGAATCCAAATGGAATCGACCGGATTATCACCCATCTTTTTAATGATTTTCCGCAACAGGTCGTTTATTCCTGCTTTAAAGAAATAAACCTATTTACCCGGGATAGCCTTATTCTTGTAGTTACAGCAAGGTCACGACGTGTCGTGACCATACCAATTTCCGGTTCTGAGATTTAAGCTGCAATTTTAAATTCAATCATTTTCAGTTGAAGAAGACAGTTTTTTTTTGATAAAGAAATCAAACTATTAGCATAATCCGGTACGGTCAGGACATGTCCTGACCGCGCTGAGTATCACGAGTCCAAACACCTGCGAATCTCGTCACCCCGAATTTGTTTCGGGGTCTGATATACAGTTCGATGAGGTTCTGAAACCCCACCTGCCAGGCTAGCGGGCAGGAAGTTCAGGATGACGGGATCAATGACTTTTGAAACAGACTCCTGAAGTTTGGCTAATTTCTCATATGAAAAGTGTTCAGGACATGTCCTGAACGTACCTGGTTTCCCAATACTTTTCAACAATGTACCAACTATCTGGCACCAATCGTGCCTGCTGTATCGCAGATATGCTTACTTTTAGTTTTTCAATTTCAAAGTGCATTTTTAGCCACGAAGCAACCAGCAAAAAATAAATGATTGTATTTCAGACCTGTGCTTCGTGTCTTTGTGTTTAAATTTTTCTTCGTGTTCTTAGTGGTAAAATGATAAAAAATGTCGCAACTCAAAGTATATAAAGCTTCAGCAGGTTCCGGAAAAACATTCCGACTGGCCATCGAATACATGAAGCTGGCCCTTTCGAACGATGCCAATTACCGGCATATTCTGGCTGTAACCTTTACCAATAAAGCCACTGCGGAGATGAAATCCCGCATTATAGGCGAACTGTATCATCTGGCTAAAGGTCAGGATTCGGTTTACATGGATGTTTTAACCGACGAATTAGGCTGGCCACCCATGCAGGTTGAACGGCAGGCTCAGTTGGTTTTAAAGCGCATTCTGCACGATTATTCCCGCTTTTCAATCAGTACCATCGACAGCTTTTTTCAGCGCGTTATCAAGGCGTTTAACCGCGAACTGGGAATTAACGCGGCCTACAATGTGGAGCTCGACGAAAAAAGTATTTTGGAAGAAGCGGCAGACCGGATGATTCAATCGGTGGAAGACGACCCGAAATTACTGGAATGGCTCGACGCGTTTGCTTCCGACAAAATCCGTGAAGGCAAGGGCTGGAACCTGAAGAAGGATATTCTTCGTCTGGGAAACGAGATTTACAACGAGACTTTCAAATCGCTGAACGATAACTTGTACGATAAGCTGAACGACCGCTCATTTCTTCGGGAATACCGCGGAAAACTCAGTAAAATAATCGTTCTGTACGAAAATAGACTGAAATCGATTGGGCAGGAAGGTTTGAATATTCTGTCAATGGAAAGTCTTTCGGCTGAAGATTTTAAAGGGAAGGGGAGAGGCCCGGCATCCAGTTTTCAGAAAATGAAAGACCTGAAATTTGATCCGTCCAATACTGTTCTTGTGGCTGCCACCGAACCTTCGGCCTGGGTTACCGCTTCGGTCAAAGAGCCCTTGAAATCGCAACTGAACGAAGTGGCACAAGCTAAGCTGATGCCTAAACTGCACGAAGCCGTTCGCCTGATTGAAACCGATAAGCGTAATTACATTACCGCGCAGCTCATTGTCAGTCAGCTTTACACACTGGGTATTCTGGTCGATTTACGTAAATCGGTTAAAGAACTAAGCCGCGAAAAAGGAATCGTATTGATCTCCGATTCGGGGCATCTGCTCAAAGATGTGATTGCCGACTCCGAAACTCCGTTTGTTTACGAAAAAACCGGTTCGGTGTATTCGCATTTTATGATCGACGAGTTTCAGGATACTTCCGGTTTGCAATGGAATAATTTCAGGCCACTGATCGGAAATTCCTTGTCGGAGAATAACCTGAGCATGGTTGTGGGCGATGTGAAACAAGCCATCTACCGCTGGCGAAGCGGCGACTGGCGACTGCTGGCCGGCAAGCTGGGCGAAAGTTTTCCGGCTTTTGGCCTTCAGGATAAAGTGTTGGACAGCAACTGGCGTAGTCACGGAAAGGTGATTCGTTTTAACAATACGGTTTTCCGGCTTGTTCCTGAGTTGCTTCAGCATCATATTGAAGAAGAGCTTTCGGCTACCGGAATTGGCGAAAATCCGGTTCAGTTTACTGTTCCTGAAGTTTATGCCGACAGTGTTCAGCAGATTTCGAACCGGAAGATGGCCGATCAGGGATATGTTCGCGTCAGGTTTCTCGATGGAAGTAAAACAGAACATGAGGAATTGATTCTTGCTGACCTGGTGGAATCGGTGAAAACCCTTCAGGATAAAGGCGTAAAAGCGATTGAAATAGCGATTTTGGTTCGTCAGAAAAAGGAAGCCCGTTTGATTGCCGATTTGTTCCTCGAACAAAAAAGTCTTCCTGAAAATCGCGCTTATAACTTCGATATTCTTTCCGGAGAATCGCTGTACATCAATAATTCAGAGGTGATTGGCTTAATTATTTCGATCCTGACCGGGTTTTTAAATCCGGATGATCAGGTGGTAAAAGCCGAAGTGAATTTTTTATATTATCAGAAAATATATCCGAGGTTAAAGGAGTTGGGGAAGGTGCCGGAATTGAGTTCCAGATTCCAGGTTCCAGGTTTCAGGTCAAAAACTTCTGATCAGCAGAGCCTGTTGTTGGATTTATTTCCGGAGTCAAATGAAGGAAAGAATGAATCCGGACAAATATACGAACCCGATACGAATCAGCAGTTTGAAGAAACGAATACTCCAGAAAATGAACTGCTTCAGTTTATCTCCGGAAAAGCATTTCAGGAATTGGTTGCCGGAAAACCGATACTGGAGATTATTTACAGCATTTGCGAAAAGTTTAATTTGTTTAGTCTGGCTGACGAACTGGCTTATTTACAGGCTTTCGTCGATCAGATTTCGGTTTTTGAACGCAACCATGCTTCCGAGTTAACCAGTTTTCTGAATTGGTGGGAGGAAAACGGATACCGGTTCACCATCCCGGTTTCCGACAGTATTGACGCCATCAATGTGTTGACGATTCATAAGTCGAAAGGACTGGAGTTTACGTATGTTTTTGTGCCGTTTTTCAATTGGTCCATTCATCCGCATTCTTCTCCGGAAATGGCTCCGCTGCTGTGGTGCAAGCCCGATATTGAGCCTTTCAGTGAAATGGAACTGGTGCCTATCCGATATAAAAATGAAGTGGGTCTGTCGATTTTTTACCGCGAATTTTTTGCCGAGAAATTTAATACCTACATCGATAATCTGAACCTGATGTATGTGGTGTTTACGCGTGCCAAAGCCGGACTGTTTATTTGGGCATCTTTCTCCAATAAGTTGGGTACTGTTGGCGATTTGCTGAAACATGCCGTCGAAAAGCAAGCGAATCTGGGTTCCTGCGGACTGAAGGATGACGAATCGGTTCAGTTTACTGACGCTTATGATCCTGAAAAACTTATTCTCGAAATCGGTGAAATACCTGTTTCTGCTGACATCCGGAAAAAAGAAGGTCCAGTCATGAAGGATGTCCGTTTGTCGGAATTTGAATTTGCCGATTTTCGTAAATTCCTGAATATCCGTCAGCGCGGAGAAAACTTCTTTACTTCGGAAAGTAAACAGCAAACTGGAATCAATAAAGGAAAACTCATTCACGAAATTCTGTCGCTGGTTGAAACGTCAGGCGATTTGAACAAAGCTGTCAGGCGAATTGAAGTCGAGGGAAAAATTGCTTCCGAAGAGTCCGGACAAATCGTATTGGATCTGACTAAATTACTTCAGGATCCGGAAGTCAAAAGCTGGTTCGACGGAACATACCGGGTTGTCAACGAACGGAATATCCTGACGGGAATCAACGGAGTCAAACGTCCTGACCGCATTATGATTGGTCCGGATGGGGTAGTCGTGGTTGATTATAAATCAGGTAATCTGGAATCAGATAAATATAAATATCAGTTACGCACTTACATGCGTGAATTGAAGAACTGCGGTTACGGAAATGTGTCAGGATATATCTGGTACACCAAAACAAATAAAAGAGTCGCGGTTTAATTTTCGGTTCTTAGGGGATGGCTGTTTTGATTCTCCCCCGCATTTCATCCTGTGGTTTGAGCTTAACGGTTCTTCATGTTGTTGTTTGACCACATAGGCACATAGTTCTTTCTGTATTTCTATTGTGTTCTATGTGCCTATGTGGTTTTCTTTTTTCTTTGACTGATTTTTTTTTCTGGCTCGTCCCGCTAAGGTTTGATGTATGTTGTTTAAGCAATTGATCCAAGGAATCATAATCAATTGTTCGAGAATTATAGCAATTGATGATGGTGCAATAGGGAGAAAAATCCATCAAAAAAGCCGTCTCTGGATTCCCCAAAGACGGCTTTTTTATATCATCGAAACCAACTGTTAGCTGTATTTTTCCTGACGCAGGGATTTGATCTTGTCATCGGAAATGTAATCTCCAAATTCCATGTATTTATCGATTGTTCCATTGAGTGTCAGGTCTATCACACGGGTACAAACGCTGTTGATGAACTCATGATCATGACTGGCCATCAGAACCTGTCCCGGATAAGTCTTCATGTTGTTGTTGAAGGCCTGAATCGATTCCATATCCAAATGGTTGGTTGGATGATCCAGAATGACTGTATTTGGGTGAGCAAGCATCATGCGGGCTATCATGCAACGCATCTTTTCTCCTCCTGAAAGTACTTTGGCACTCTTTTGAAGGTCGTCGCCCGAAAACAACATTTTACCCAGATACTGACGAAGAAAGTTTTCGCTGGTATCGGTTGAATAGTTACCTAACCATTCGTATAGTGTTTCGTTTTTGGTGAAGAATTCGGTATTGTCAGCTGGCAGAAAAGCGGTGAATATGGTCACACCCCATTCGAAAGTTCCGGAGGTTGGCTGCAGTTCGCTGTTAATGATTTTAAAGAAAGCCGTGATTGCGCGGTTATCTTTGGCAAGAAATACCACTTTGTCGTCCTTTTCAATCGTAAGCGAAACGCCACTAAACAGCACTTCGCCATCAAGTACATACGACAGGTTATCCACGGTCAGCACCCGGTCGCCCGTGGCCCGTTCCTGCTGGAAAATAATTCCGGGATAACGGCGTGTTGAAGGCGAAATTTCTTCAATCTTCAATTTTTCAATCATTTTCTTGCGACTGGTCGTTTGTTTCGACTTGGCCACGTTGGCACTGAAACGTGCAATAAATTCCTGCAATTCCTTCTTCTTTTCCTCTGCTTTTTTATTGGCATTGGCTGCCTGACGAAGAGCAAGTTGACTTGATTCGTACCAGAAGCTGTAGTTTCCGGAGAAAGCACGTATTTTATTAAAGTCGATGTCTACCACGTCGGTACACACGTTATCGAGAAAGTGACGGTCATGCGAAACAACAATCACCGTATTCTGAAAGTTGCCCAGATAATTTTCGAGCCAAAGAACTGTTTCAAGGTCAAGGTCATTGGTCGGCTCATCAAGAAGAAGGTTGTCGGGATTACCAAATAAGGCCTGAGCAAGCAGTACGCGAACTTTTTCTTTCCCGATCAGGTCTTTCATCAGAGTGGCGTGCATGTCTTCCTTGATGCCCAAACCACTGAGCAGATTGGCAGCGTCACTTTCTGCATTATATCCGTTCATGTTTGCGAAATCGTCTTCGAGTTTGGCGGCCAGAAATCCGTCTTCCTCCGAAAAGTCAGCTTTGGCATACAAGGCATCTTTTTCTTTCAATATTTTGATCAGTTCGGTATGTCCCATCAAAACGGTGTCGAGTACCGTATGTTCGTCAAATGCATGATGGTCCTGATTCAGCACCGAAAGGCGTTCGCCCGGACCCATCAGAACTTCACCGCGGGTTGCATCCAGATCTCCTGAAATAAGACGTAAAAAGGTTGATTTTCCGGCGCCGTTTGCGCCAATCACGCCATAGCAGTTGCCCGGGGTGAACTTTAGATTAACATCCGAAAACAATGGTTTTTTTCCGAACTGAATGGCCAAATTTGAAACAGTAATCATACGCTTGTGTTTTTTATTCTTGAAATTTCATTCGAAGCTAATTGGTCTTATGTGCAGACGCTTAGCTGAGTTTCCGTAGAACTTATATGCCCGGAAGAAATCACGGAATGACTTCCTCGCTCTTTCTTTTCACATCCTTAAAACCCGATTTGGCATATTTCGTTTCAGGGCTGCAAAGGTAGTATTATCTTCGCGAAGATAAATTTTTGCGGGTTAATAAATTATTAAAGGTCATGGAATTGAGGGGAGAAATGGATCTTCAAAACCTTCAGGCTTTTCATAATCCTGAAGGTTTTGAAGATTTTAAAAAATATTCCTGAAGATTATTCAGACAGTAGGCTTCTTTGACGGATGACTTCGTAGACCAACAATCCGGAAGCAACAGAAACGTTAAGTGATTCAATTTTGCCCATAATCGGGATTTTAACCTGTTCGTCAGCCAAAGCCAACAGACGCTGATCGATTCCGGTATCCTCTGAACCCATGATAAATGCAATCGGACCGGTTAGTTTGACATTGGTGTAAATAGCAGTTGCTTTTTCAGTTGCAGCAACCAGCTTTAATCCCGATTCCTTCAGAAATGAAACTGTTTCTTTCAGGCTGCGGGTACGGCAAACCGGAACCAGGTGCAGTGCTCCTGCAGAGGTTTTAACCGCATCAGCATTGATACGAGCAGAACCTTTATCCGGAATAACAATGGCATTGACTCCGGCACATTCGGCTGATCGCACGATGGCACCGAAGTTACGTACGTCGGTCACCTGATCGAGGATCAGAATGAAGGGAGTTTTTCCTTCTTCGTATAGGGTTGGGATAATATCTTCAATTCGTTGCAAGGCAACAGGCGAAACAAAAGCCAGCACACCCTGGTGGTTTTTTCGCGAAATGCGGTTGATTTTTTCAATCGGAACATATTGAAAAGCAATCTGGCGAATGCGGATCAGATCAAAAAGTTCTTTGAATAAATCACCAATCAATCCCTTTTTTATCAGGACTTTATCAATTTCTTTTCCGGCCTGAATGGCTTCGATCACAGCACGTATTCCAAATACCAGATCGTCGGCGGGTTTATCTTCTCTTTTGTACATATTTTTTGATTGATGATTTATTTAACGAAATTCAAATATTAAGTTTCAAGCAGATGGAAACTGGCTTTTTTTCTGATCACTGCGACTGATCACTGAACACTTTTCCATGGCCTTACCACGTCTTCTTCAGCGAAAGTTCTTCCAGTTCTTTGTTTAGAGTTGCCCAGTTTTCTATTTTCTGTTCGATGTCTTTTTTTAGTTTATCGTATTTTTTAAAAACTGAAGGATCAGCACCGTTGGTTTCAGCTAATGTGAGGTCCATTTTTTTTACTGTATTTTCCATCTCCGAAACTTCCTGCTCGTTTTTTTTGATATTTTTTTCGATACGGCTGATGTTTCTGCTCAGTTCTTTGCGTTCTTCGAAAGACAGCTTTTCACTTTCTTCAATTTTTTGTGTTTTAACTTCCTGAGGCAAAGGTGTGTTATTTTTTTCCAGTTCCTTCATCGAATCCATTTTTTTGCGGCGAAGGAATTCGTAAATGCTGCCCAGATGTTGTTTCGTTTTTTTATCCTTGAATTCGTAGATGCATTGAACCAGTCCTTCCAGAAAATCACGGTCATGCGATATGATGATTACTGTTCCGTCATAATCAATCAGTGCTTGTTTCAGGATCTCTTTCGAGCGCATGTCGAGGTGATTGGTTGGTTCATCGAGTACCAGCAGATTGACCGGTTCGAGCATGAGTTTCACCATGGCCAGACGGGCACATTCACCACCGGACAGGACTTTCACTTTCTTTTCCACATCGTCGCCCGAGAACATGAATCCGCCCAGAATGCTTCGAATTCGGGTTCGGATTTCACCTACAGCAATTTTATCGATGGTTTCGAATACTGATAATTCAGGATCGAGTAATTGTGCCTGATTTTGTGCGTAATAACCGATTTTTACGTTGTGTCCAAGTTGAAATTCGCCATCGTATTCCAGTTCGTTCAAGATGATACGCGCCAGTGTGGTTTTCCCTTCGCCGTTTTTACCGACAAAAGCAACCTTTTCACCACGTTCAATAGTCATGTCAATTTCATTGAGAACATTGAGCTTTCCGTAGCTTTTTGATAGTTCTTTTACTTCAGCAACGACTGCCCCGGAGCGCAGAGCTGCCGGAAATTTGATTCGCAGCGCTGAGTTATCTTCGTCGTCAACCTCCAGCCGTTCCATCCGGTCGAGCATTTTTACACGCGATTGTACTTGTATGGATTTGGTAGCCTGATAACGGAAGCGGGCGATAAACTTTTCTGTGTCCTCAATTACTTTCTGTTGATTGGTGAATGCCGCTAACTGTTGTTCTTTCAGGTCTTTGCGAAGAATGAGGTATCTCGAATAGTTTGATTTGAAATCGTAAATACGGCCAAGTGTAATTTCAATGGTGCGGTTGGTTATCGCGTCCAGGAACGCCCTGTCATGCGAAACCAGAACAACTGCTCCGTTATAGTTTTTTAGAAAGTCTTCGAGCCATTCGATCGACTCAATATCCAGGTGGTTGGTTGGCTCATCGAGCAAAAATACATCGGGACGTTTCAGCAGGATTTTAGCCAACTCGATACGCATCCGCCATCCACCACTGAATTCGGAAGTCTGACGGGTAAAGTCGGAACGCATAAATCCAAGACCCAGAAGTGTTCGTTCCACTTCGGCTTCAAAATTATTGCCGCCGAGCATGTGAAAACGATCGTTGAATTCAGTACAATGCTCCAGCAAACGGCTGAATTCTTCGGATTCGTAGTCGGTTCGTGTGGAAATGGCGTGATTGATTTCTTCAATGCGGCGTTCGAGGGTTAGAATTTCTTCAAACGAGGTGATGGCTTCCTCGAATACTGTGCGTCCGTCGTAAACGACCATATGTTGAGGAAGATATCCCAGGCGGACATCTGTAGGTACTGAAACTGTTCCTTCGTTGGGCTGTTGATGCCCTGCAAGAATTTTTAATAAAGTGGATTTTCCTGCTCCGTTTTTTCCAACCAGGCCAATCCGGTCTTTGGGACTCACCAACAGTGAAATCCCTTTAAAAAGTTCAAAACCACCAAAACTGACAACCAATTGATTCACTGAAATCATACACATAAATTTGAGGGTGCAAAGATAGAAGAAACATCGGAGAATCTGAAACTGCTGGAGGGGGAGAAAGTTTTTAAAATGAAATTGACAGATCTGCTATTCAAAAGCATCCGTATTTGGATTTGGACGGTCATTTGTTAACACGTCTATCGTTCTCGAAAAATGCTGCTGTTGATTGTGTAGATGTTTTTTTTGCCTGATTTATCCGGAAGGCAATCCGTTGTCCTGTTTTGCTCTGTCGTGTTTGGTGCGGTGAAGTAAGTCCTTCATTTAACCGGATTTGATCGCTTTGGCCCTCGTTCCTCCAGACACTCAATGAGAGCCTTAAAATCTTTGATGCAGAAGAAGTTGACAAAGGTGAAACAAGCGGTTTTCAACAGAGATGATTCAAAATTCTGAAAGGGTTCAATAATAATGCGTTAACATGTATTGAACCCTTTCAGCTTTGGGGTATGAAGTGCTATTTCATCCCCGGATTTCTTTCACACTTAATCATTTTTATCCGCTTCGTTGTTTCATGTGATTTTTCAGAAGGCCAGAATTAAATTTACATGATCATTTCAAGGATACTCTTCGATCTTCCATATTCCAGCCTTTGATTTGAATCTCCTGATTCTTACTTTTTAGTTGATCGGAAGAAACACTCGTGGTAACTGTAATTGATTCGCCGGGAGCCAGCGAAAAGTAACTTGCGGACCAAAAACAAGGCAACACTTCTTCACCATCACTTAGTAATTGCGGACGAATAAACAAGGCCAGATGTTTCGTGTTGTTGGTGAATTGAACGGTCCATCTGGTGTCTGATTTTACTGTTTCCGATTTTAGAACAATGGTCTCTAGTTTCGATACAGACATTGTATTCAAGGCCTTGTAATTGTCGTCGGCAGCAAGCCAGTAAACGTTATGTGAAATTACTTTTCCGTTTGCATCTTTCAGGTTTAACACAACAAAGTTTACTCCTTTGGCATCAGTTAAAACTTTCGATAAAGAGAATGGTTCTTTGACATCGGTTGACGTGAGTGTTATTTTTTCAGTCTTATGAAAGATAAGTTTTGAATCCATATCAAATACATCAGCTTGTATGGTCAGATTTGAAACGGGATGATGAGTCCTGTTTACCACTGTAACGTTATAGTCCAGTGCATTTAGCTGAGCATGAACCGGCTCGCAGGCATTCTGCATGAAATAGTACCCGGCATTGGGTTCAAGGTACCAATCATAAATTTGCCAGATCACACTTGGAAATGCTGCATTTAATTTCCAAAGCATCACTCCTCCGTTTTCATTCAGTTTATGTCCTGCTGCTTCAAAGGTACCCTGATAACCGGTTGCATTCATGAATTGCATCTTATCCGAAAAATCTTCCATCGACGAAGGTTCTCCGTATCTGGTCACCATGGTTTCATAATACTTATCATATTTACCATTCCCGGTAGCAGCATCGTGATATCCCCATGAATTATTTAACGGGAAAGGTAATTTGGAATCCCAAACCAGATTTGGAATTATTTTAATCAGACTATTGTAAGGCGGTTGAGAAGGCAAACCTGTTTCATCTTTAAACACCCAATCTTTGGCGTTGTCGGCTAACCGGTAATATTCTCTGGAATCCTGCCAGGCATACGGACCACCACTGTAAACACCTGAAGCTTTATTGTCCGGCCATGATCCTTTCCATCCTTCCGGAAGTTTTGCAAATCCGGAAGAACTGGGGATGAATGGTCTTGTTCCATCTAAATTGATCACACTTTCTCTCATCCGATCGTAAACATCCTTCCGGATATGGCCTTCATTACCACCCGTCCAAAGCAAAAGACTGGGGTGATTTCGGATGCGGTAAATCGTGCTGATTACGTTGTTTATAAAAACATTGCCTTCCAATGGCCAGCTTTTTGACCCTTTAAATTCGCCATGGGTATCGCCTGTAACCCAGAAATCAGACCATACCATTAATCCATAACGATCAGCCAGATCGAAGAAAATATCGGGTGGTGTAATACCACCGCCCCATATCCTGACCAGATTTACATTTGCATTCCGGCAAAGATGTAATTCTGAATCATAACGGGCAGAATCACGGTTTAACATCATGTCAGGCACCCAGGCGCCACCAACCAGATTCACACGTTTCCCATTCACATAGAAATCACGACGCAAAGATTTGTTGGGTACCTCTACTGCTTTTGACGACACGGTACGAATTCCAAAAACAAATGTCGTATCATCAGAAATCAGACCATCAGTTTCAAACTGTAGCTGAATGCGGTATAAGTTTGCTGTTCCATATCCATTAGGCCACCATAAGCGAGGATGTTTGACCTGAAGTTCATCTGTATTGCCGGTATTCAATTCAACCAACGATCCTGAATTAGCCGCAATTGTTATTTCTTTCGAAAATGAGATCGGATCGCCTGAGAAATTTTCAGGACGAATGCTGATTTTTAAGTTTCCCTTGGTAGTCGTTTTACTGTGGTTCGAAAGAGTCAGGTTTAAAGAAAGTTTAGCGACGGATGTGTCGGGCAGATTCGGTAAATCGGTTATAAGTTGTGGATGAACAATTGTTACATCGCCTGAAGTACGAAGATAGACGGGTTGCCAGATTCCCATGTTACGATCACGAACAGGAGGCACCCAGTCCCAGCCTACAGCACACATCATAGTGACATTTTTTCCAATATCTCCGGTCGGGCCACCATTTAGAAAAAAATCGCCCATCGCCTTTAATTGTTCCGGGGCAGGCAATCCCGGATAATCCAGCGGATAAATTTTTACGGCTAAAACATTCTCTTCTCCGGATTTAATTTTGCTGCTTACATCGAAACTATATTCAGCAAACATACCCACCATTTGAGTCGAATCTGCAATTGGCTGACCGTTCATCCAAACTGCTGCACGGTAGTTAATTCCTTTAAATATTAACTGGAAATGGCGACCTTTATCAGCGGCCGGAACTTTAAATGTGGTCCGGTACCAGTAAGGTTTTTTCCATGGATTGCCTACGTTGGGGATGTGACTGTATTGTTCCAGATTATAGGTTTTATTAAATTCGTCTGAAGCATCCGGAATCAGCATGTTATTCATTCCTGAATAAGGATCGGGATAAACACGGTTTGCAACAAGTCCTGTAAGTACAGTAGAAGGAACATTCACCGGAAACCAATAAACATTGGATTGATAGCCGGAAGTAGAAATTAGTTCACCGGTAGCATGAATCAGTTCGGAAGACTGTAACTCAAAGCGGGTCAGTTTTTCCTGTTTGATGTTTTTATCCTGAGCGAAAGAAAATTGTACCTGAATAAATAGAAGCACAACTAATAAGGGAATGATTCTCATTATGAATTATTAAAATTGATTAAAAAATGGGTAACTGAAACACGGATGATCAGTCAAGCTGTCTGTTGAGTTTATTAAACTCTTGAATGAATTTTAAATGGTCTGAATTTAGTTCAATTAGTTTGAAAATTTTCAGCGTTTCATGATTACGACTTCATTCATTTTAATGGTTGTACAGTTACTACTGACTCCTTTCTGGCAGTCAAATGTTGTACCTCAAGGTCATTCCGTTGTTATTTGTCGTTTCATGACCTTAGGTAAACGGACTGGGGCTTTTTTCGATCTTCCAATTACCGAACTGATTATTTTCCTGAATTGCTGACAAATGCAATGTGTTTGCTGTCGGGTGACCATGAATTGACGTTAATCGTACCCTGTCCTCCGTACATGTAAGCGATCACTTTTGGAGCACTGCCTGAAACAGGCATCAAACGCAACATGATCTGCTTATAGGAAGGATGAGAATTGAATTCAATTTCAGGCTGAAAAGAAATGAAGGCAATCCATTTGCCATCCGGAGAAATGTGCGGGAACCAGTTGTTGTATTGGTCAAAAGTGATTTGCTGTTTTTCGCTTCCATCCGGTTTCATCCGCCAGATCTGCATGGTGCCCGATTGGCTGCCATTGTAATAGATGTATTTTCCATCCGGCGAATATTCACAACCATCAACATGTTCCCCGGGTTTATTGTCAGTTAAAGCTACTTCGTGATCACCTTTAATAGAATTTCTGTAAATATTATAGATATTACTTCCGTTACGTTGAGCCACGTAAACAACTTCCTTGTTGTTTGGGGCCCAGCCATGCAAATAGGATGGTGTGTCCTGAGTGACCAGTTGAGGTTCGCCGCCTTCGATCGGCACGATATAGACAGTAGAGCCGCCGCCATTTAAACCTTCGCGGTGGTTGCTGATGCCGAGCATTTTTCCGTCAAATGAAATAACATGATCGTTGTTGTTGTGATTGGCAATACCGGTATTCATTTTTTCAGGTTCACCGCCTTCAACCGGCATTTTATAGATGGATCCTTCCATGTTGAAGAGTAATTTTTTCCCGTCAGGCATCCAGTTTGGTGCTTCAAATCGTTCTTTTTTATCGAGAATTACCTGCCGTTTGCCATCAAACACATTCATCGTTTCCATGCGGCAACCGAGCCAGCCATCCTTGTTTGGATTGTAGGTCTCAGCAACCGGTTGGTCGATTCGAACGTTCCAGATTCTGGCAGTTTCAGTCACATCCGGATCATGCGAACACATGATCAGACCAGCCAAAACATCGTCAGGAAGATTTTCCATCACTTGCTTTCCAATGAATTGCAGTGGCTCACCCGGATGGGCAGCGCGCATAATCATCGTTTTGCCTGAACGTTCCAGCTGAATGATTTCGTAGTAAGGTTTTGCAGCGAAAATTTCATCCTGGGGGTCGCGCATATTTGCATTTTCAAGTACACGCCATTGCATGGCAGTCAGTCCGTCACCATGTAAAACAGCAGAACAATGAACAGCGTTGTCTTTATCCGAAGCACGTACCATCCAGCCAATTTTACGGTGTGTTTTATTTTCACCTGCAAAAGCAAAATTGGCGGTCAGGATAAAGTCGCCTTTTAATTTGTTGTAGAGATAATGAAATTCGTCCCGTCCAAACCAGATGTTATAACCAGCTCCGGAAATGGTATACGTTTGGTTATCTTCATCGTACGAAGACCCTCCGGTAAGTTTTGGTGAGCCAATATCTGCATTTGATTTAAAAATGCCAACAGGTTCTTGTGCAAAGGAAGTCATCACAAGCATACAGAAAAGAATTAAGATTGACTGTTTCATGATCAGTTTATAAGGTTTGATAGTTGGGTTATTCTGCCCGAAGATATGAATTTCTGATTGATTTTTGGTTTCATTTTGTTGTTTTTACGCTAAGTATTTTTTTTAGAATAGAGCGAAATCAAGCTGCAGTGAAATTACCTTTATCTTCGCCTTCTGAAATTTTAATTACTTTTGTTGAAAATTTAGAAAACTATGGGAAGAGGCAGAAAAAGCAAGCCGTTTTATGAAGGAGTGATGATCACCGATATTGGAGCAGAAGGTAAAGCAGTTGCAAGGGTTGATGATGTGGTTGTTTTTACCACGCATGTCATTCCTGGCGATGTAGTCGATTTGCAGGTGACTAAAAAACGAACCAAATACATGGAAGCCCGTGTTACCCGTGTCGTAACTGAATCTCCTGATCGTGTTGCTGCTTTCTGCGAACATTTTGAAGTTTGCGGTGGCTGCAAATGGCAGTTTCTTCCGTATGAAAAACAGCTCTTTTACAAACAAAAACAAGTGGCCGATCAGTTGAGTCGTATTGGCCGCATTGAACTTCCTGAAATTACACCTATTCTGGGTTCTGCAAGGACGACTTTCTACCGCAATAAACTCGAATTTGGTTTTTCGAACAAACGCTGGCTGACGACCGAGGAGATCGGTACTGAAGGCGATGATTTGAATAAAAATGCGCTTGGGTTTCATATTCCGGGCCTGTTCGATAAAATCGTTGATATCAATAAATGCTGGTTGCAGGACGAACCTTCAAACGAAATCAGGAATTTTATTAAAAGCTATGCCGACGAAAACGGACTCGAATTTTTCGACCGGAGAATTCAGTCCGGATTACTACGGAACATTATTATACGTACTTCCACCACCGGAGATGTAATGTTGATTGTTTGCTTTTTCAGCGAACATCAAGAGAACCGGGAGAAGTTAATGGCCGCTATTGCCGCTGAATTTCCGCAAATTACCTCGCTGATGTACGTAATCAACGGAAAAGGAAACGATACGATTCATGATCAGGAAATACTGGTCTACAAAGGAAATGACCATATTCTGGAGGAAATGGAAGGTCTGAAATTCAAAATCGGACCGAAAAGCTTTTACCAGACCAATTCCAATCAGGCTTACGAACTCTATAAAGTGGCCCGCGAATTTGCCGGATTAAAAGGTGACGAAGTGGTTTACGATTTATACACTGGCACCGGAACGATTGCCAATTTCATTGCCGGAAATGTACGGAAAGTGGTTGGAATAGAGTATGTTCCTGATGCCATTGAAGATGCGCACTTGAATTCTGAAATCAACGGAATTACGAATACCAGCTTTTTTGCCGGTGACATGAAAAAGATTCTGACCAGCGATTTTATCGCTCAAAATGGTCATCCTGATGTAATTATTACCGATCCGCCACGTGCTGGAATGGATGACGAGGTGGTGAAAACCATTCTGGAAGCTGCTCCTGAAAAAGTGGTTTATGTGAGTTGCAATCCGGCGACCCAGGCCCGGGACCTGGCTTTGATGGACGAATTCTATCAGGTTACCCGCATTCAGCCGGTTGATATGTTCCCGCATACCCACCATGTCGAAAATGTGGTGTTGCTGGAGAGAAGAGTGGTTTAGTTTGATTACTGATCTGAGGAGCTGCAGTCTTCGGATCAGTAATTGACAGAATGCGCTTTAATACTCGGTAATTAATGACTCGTATGGAATATTCATCTTCTCATGAAGATTGCGAATCATTTGAATATTTAATTTTCGTTTTTTGCTAAAAATCTCTGAAACCCTGCTTTTATATCCCAGAATATTTGCCAAATCTTTTTTTGTCATTTCCATTTGCTCCATTCGAAACAATATGGCTTCAATAGGATCAGGAGAGTCAATGGCATAGTTTTCATCTTCATATTTTTCAATTAAGATGGATAAAATCTCGGCTTCATCTCCTTCCTTTGAATCAATTGGCGCATGAAATATCTCTCCAAGTCTTTGTAATGCCTGATTATAATCTTCTTCTGTTTTTATTGCTTTAATATCCATCGTTTTAAATTTTATCTGCGTCAACTTTGTCATACTCACTGTGTGTTCCAATAAACCGAATAAAAACCCATTGTCTGTCATAGTTTATATCTGTGATTAATCGATATTTATTGCCACAAATATTGAACACAACACGTCCGCTTTTCAATATACTTGCTTTTGTATATTCATCCTTAATTTCAATCGGAGTCTTCCAGTTTGCCTTTGATGCTTCTTTATACCAGGTCTTTAATTGTTGTTCCGAGTCTGTTTGCTTTTCCCAAAAATCACGAAGTGTCTTTTTTGCTATTACCCTCATTGATACGATTTATGCACCAAATATAAATAAAAGTTACCGAAATGGTAACCGCGAATTGTGTTTTTGAGCAAAATTCTTTTTAGACTGAATTTTTGATGGAAAATATCTGGATTTAGCACTTGTTGCTTGTTTTAAATTTTGTCAATCAATCCGTGTAGAGATGCAAGGCCGTTCGTCTCTACAAATGCCCGGAGAATAGTTTTTTGAGAATATCTAGGGAGATGAGGTTTGTCTGTCACAATCGACAAATCCAATTCCCCTTGTCTGGAAACGAAGGGGAATTGGGCTTTGGGTATTTTTATCTGTTCATTTCCACAAAGCTGAACAGCCATTCCAGCGTATCGTCAATATTCATCCACGATCTGAAATTGTCCATTAAATAATAAGCAGCTTCGTTTTCATCGCCGGGGCTGTAACTACCATCCTGATTATCTGTCATTTCTTTTTGTTGCGTCATAATGTCAATAACATTCGAATTTTCCCTGTCGGCACGAACCAACGCGATATTTGCTTCCGCGGTAGCTCCCTCGGTTGCAAATAAATACAAGGCATAATTGAATAACCAGAAAGTGGATTTTTCATCCTTAAATTTCTCGAACAAGTCAGAAAATGCTTTGTATTTCCCGGTAAGAATTAAAATACTTGCAAGCGCGTATCTAACTCCCTGATTATCATTCGGGTTTAATTCAAGTAGGTCGCTATATTCTTTAATCGCTTCCTCTTTCCAGTCTAAAGCTTCGAGGCAATGAGCAAATCCTAATTTGGCCGTCATATAGGGTCTGGTTTCCATCATTAACCAAAAATGCCCCTTATTTTCTTTGAAAAATGCTTCGCCGAGTTGCTTTTTCCCGAATTCAGCAGCTTGCTGGAAGAACTTCAAGGCGCTTTCTGCACTATCAGCCTGTTCTGCCAGGAAATTCAAAGCCCGTACATTTTCCGGATCAAGTTTTAAAGCAGCTTTTGCAAGCTTTTTGCCTTTTGCCGGGGTACTGTCATAAGCTTCATACATCATGTCGTCAACTTTCTGGTTATTCGATTGTTTGGCCGCTTTTGCGGGGACCACATCATCAATTCGTTTCCCGTTTACATTATTGCTCAGGAAATCGTTAATTTCATCCATGCTGCCAAAATTCTGGGTTTGTATGAATTCCATTAACCGTTCATTGTCCATTTGCATCTTTTCGCGACTCGCAGGTTTAACGGGACTTTTTGGTTTTCCTTTTGTCATGGTTAATTGTTTTTATTTTTCTTCAGAAATTACTTGAAAATAAGTATTAAACTTAAAAAAAACAACTGTTTTTTTTCCTGAAACTTCATCCGTAGTTGTAAACGGACGTGTCTGTCCTTTTGAAACCAGCTGGGCAACCTGGCTTTCGGTGAGCTTTTTATCCTGAAGCTCAAACGGAATGCGCAGTTTGCAGCCACCTCTGAAATTTGTGCATCCCCAAGCTGAGTTTCCTTTCACGATTTCACCGGTTTTGCACGACGGACAAATTAGTTTTTCCGTTTCAGCTTCTGCAAAGGCTATTTTGAAATCTTCAGTGATTTCAAGAAAACCATCCACCGTTTCATTTTCCTGTTTAAATCCTTTGATCAGTAAGGTTTTACCTTTTTCGGCCAGACGACGGATCTGTGCATCGGTGAGCTTTTTGCCCATAAATTCGAACGGTATAATAAAACGGCAACCTTCTTTCCATTTAGAGCAGCCCCATGCGTTTTTCCCTTTTTTGAGGGTTCCTTTCTTACAGACGGGACAAGTTGTTTCTGTCGGTTCAGACGATGATTTTTTTTCTTTTTTCGCCGGAACAGCAGGTTCTTCTTCAGCCAAAGCAAACACTTTCCGTGGCGAATGTTTTACCTGCTCGATGACTTCGGAGACCATTTGCTTCATTTCATCCATAAACAGCGCAATGTCGTACTGACCCAATTCGATCATTCGCAGTTTCTTTTCCCATTGTCCGGTTAATTCAGCCGATTTCAGGAGATCGTTTTCAATGCTGTCTATCAGATCGATCCCTGTAGGTGTGGCAACCAGCCTTTTCCCTTCTTTTTTGACGTATTTTCTCCGGAACAGTGTTTCTATAATGTTGGCGCGTGTTGAAGGCCGTCCAATACCGTTTTCCTTCATCAGTTCGCGCAGTTCATCGTCATCCACACTTTTACCTGCCGTTTCCATTGCTCGCAGAAGGGTTGCTTCCGTCAGGTATTTGGGTGGTTGGGTGTGTTTCTCGAGCAAGCCAGGTTCATGCGGTCCGTGTTCGCCGGTAACAAATATAGGAAGTAAGTTTTCGTCGCTCTGAACCGGATTTTTCTCATTCATATAAACAAGCCTCCATCCGGGCGAAATAATTTGTTTCCCGGTTGCCTTAAAGTCATGCGAACCAACTTTAGCTTCGACAGTGGTATTGGCCACTTTACAATCGGGATAAAAAACCGAAATAAAACGTTTGGCTACCATGTCGTAAACATGTTTTTCCTGCTGAGTGAGGTCGGCGCGCCATTGACCGGTTGGAATAATCGCATGGTGATCGGTAATTTTTTTATTGTCGAAAACTTTGGCCGATTTGCGTATTTTTTTCTCCTGAAGCAAAGGTGCTGTCAGTGTTTCGTAATTTTTTAACTGTTTCAGGATACCCGGAATTTTGGGGTAAACATCTTCCGGAAGATAGGATGTATCCACACGCGGATAAGTGGTCAGTTTTTTTTCGTAAAGAGATTGAATTGTTCGCAGTGTTTCTTCTGCGCCCATACTGAACTTGCGGTTGCAATCCACCTGCAGTGAAGTCAAATCGAACAGACGAAGTGGTTGTTCGATGTTGTTTTTAGTTTCAATATTCCCAATTTCCAGATCGGATTTGCTGATTTCTTCCAAAACCCGGGCAGCATCTTCGCGGTTTTGAAACCGTCCGGAAGCTGCAGAAAAAGTTGCTTCCCGGTAGATGGTTTTGATCTCAAAATAGGGTTCGGGTGTAAATGCATCAATTTCCTTTTGGCGATTGACAATGATGGCGAGGGTAGGGGTTTGCACTCTTCCGATTGACAAAATCTGCCTGTTTCGACCGTATTTGAGTGTGTAAAGGCGGGTGGCATTCATTCCCAGCAGCCAGTCTCCAATAGCGCGTGCACTTCCGGCGGCGTAAAGATTGTCAAATTTTTTCCCGTCCTGCAATTTCTGAAAGCCTTCACGGATAGCTTCTTCGGTCAGCGACGAAATCCACAATCGTTTTACCGGTGCGGTGCATTTGGCTTTCGACATCACCCAGCGCTGAATGACCTCTCCTTCCTGGCCCGCATCACCGCAGTTAATCACCTCTTCGGCGGTTGACATTAGTTTTTCGATGGTTGCGAATTGTTTTTTGACGCCTTCGTTGTCGATCAGTTTGATGCCGAATTTAGAGGGAATCATTGGTAATGCATGAAAATTCCATGATTTCCATCGCGCGGTATAATCGGCGGGTTCTTTGAGCGTGCACAAATGACCGAATGTCCAGGTCACCTGATATCCGTTTCCTTCAAAATATCCGTCTCTTCGGAGATTAGCTCCAATGATCTGAGCGAGTTCTTTGGCCACGCTGGGCTTTTCGGCAATACAAACTTTCATGAATTGAATTCCTGCTTCGACAGGCTGAACCATCGGATCCAGTCCTGTTGTTTGTGTTTAAAAAGGACCTTGATACAAGATCACTGTGACCTCATTGTAAGGTTTTGGAAGATGAAAAGAGTCAAACTGAACTTGTTTCAGCATCCGGATTTCAAGTTTTGTCTACTCCTGGGGTGGCTCAAAATTGCAGATTGAGCTTTAAATTATTTTTTACTTTCGTCTTTATTTTTTTGCCAGTTGCTTACCAGGCGAATGCCATTTTCTTCCATCTCGATCATTCGGTGTTTGTATAGTGCACCAACAGCAACTTTGAAGTTCTTCTTGCTGATTTGAAATGTTTTGTAGATTTCTTCCGGAGAACTTTTGTCGTTTAATGCAAGGAATCCGTCGTTTTTTTGCAGTTCAGCGATGATTTGATCAGCAAATTCACTGATTTTTTCGTATCCATCTTTTTGCAGACGGAGGTCAATTTTCCCATCAGTCCGAATTTTCTTGATATATCCCTGAATTTTATCGCCCGGATTTAAAGGCTGGAAAACCTCGTTTTTATAGATTATACCGAAGTGACTGTTATCAATAATGGCATTGAAACCCAAATCACTTTCATTCACAATGATCAGGTCAACATCTTCACCTTCGTCATAATCGACTGGAATATTATCCAGGTAATTTTCGATTTTTGATGAGGCTGCAATGCGTTTACTATTGGCATCGAGATAGACATACACCAGGTATTTACTGCCTTCTTCCATGGGTTGGCGCTGTTCGCGGAACGGAACAAACAGGTCTTTGGGTAAACCCCAGTTCAGAAAGGCTCCGACTGGTGTTACCGAAACCACTTCGAGCAAGGCAAATTCTTCAACCATTGCAAATGGTTTTTCAGTCGTTGCAATTATACGGTCTTCCGAATCGAGATAAATAAACGCATCGATCGTATCTTCAGGCTGTGTTCCTTCCGGTACATATCGTTTCGGCATCAGAATTTCGCCCAAATCACCGCCATCAAGGTAAATACCAAAATCTACCTCTTTCACCACATACATGTGATTTAATTTTCCTATTTCAGCCATAGTCGTTCATATTTGGGCTTCGACAAGTTCGGCTACCGACTTTCTGTTTATCGGTAGTTGATATTGTTTCTGCCTGTTTTCTAAGGTCAAAGATCTATATTTTAATCTTATTCTGTCCTGATACCTGATACTTTTATCTTGTCTCTGTTTATTCCCATCCCGAAGCCAGAATATCGGCAATATGAACCGGTTTGATTGGCAGATTATTTTTCAGAATATATCCCTCAAGGTTCATAATGCATGATGATTCGGTTGAAATGATGTATTCAGCACCTGTTTTTAGTGCGTTTTCAACTTTCTGTTCAGTCATTGCGGATGAGATTGCCGTGAATTTAGCCGAAAAAGTACCACCAAATCCGCAACAGGTTTCGGTGTCTTCCATTTCAACCATTTCAAGGCCTTTTACTTTCGAAAGCAGCAGACGTGGTTCCTGACGGATACCGTATTCACGCAATGCCGTACATGCATCGTGGTAGCAAACCTTGTGTGGAAACTCTGCTCCGAAATCAGTAAAATGAAGATGATTAACCAGATAATCAGTCAATTCGAATAAGTTTTTGTTCAGACGCTGGTAATCTTCAAATTCTGGCTGACCATTTTTAAATAAGTCAGGATAATAATTTTTGATGAACCCGGTACACGAAGCCGATGGACTGATGATGGGCCTGTCGTTCGGGAAATCGCGGATGAATTTTTGGGCCAGTGTTTTGGTTTCGTCCCAGTAGCCGCTATTGAATGCTGGCTGGCCGCAGCAAGTTTGTTCCGGATTGTAATTCACTTCCAGACCTGCTTTCCGCAGTAATTTTAACGTATTGAATGCGGTGTCAGGATAAATCTGATCGATAAAACAGGGTATAAAAAGATCGACAGTCATAAAGTTTGTATTTGGGTTGAAATTACCAAAGACTTATATCAAAACAAAAAGCTGCCCGAAAGAGCAGCTTTTGCACGGGAGGAGCGACTCGAACGCCCGACACCTGGTTTTGGAGACCAGTGCTCTACCAACTGAGCTACACCCGTATCCTTTTTGCGATTGCAAATATAGTAATTAGTTTCTCACAACCTAGAGAAAATAGCACTTCGGAGATAAAAAACTGCCGGATTCGGGGCTTATTTGAAGCTGAATCCAGCTGACTTTTTCATAATCAAAAAGATAGAAGGATAAGTTTCTCCTGTGCGAAAATCTGGTCGGCCTTATTTACTGTGACTATTAATAATTATTGTAATTTCACCGAATCATTAATCAACTGTTTAATTCATTTGATTAGTTTAGAAACTGTTTAAAAATAGAATTAAAAGTATTTAAACACAGAGAAATAGTATTAATCCATAGCAAATGCCAGGTTGAATTGAAGATTTCAAAAGTATTGTTTTTCATTTACAGAGAGAATACACAGAGTATACTGAGCCTAAAATCGCAAAGCGATTTTTTCTTCCCTGTGATCTCCGTGTTTTCTCAAATAGTATTTTTTATTGAAGTGTAATCTATAAAGCTGAACGACAAGTTCTTTAATCGAAATTAAAACTCTCTGTGTTAAATTTAAACAGTCACTTAGTTGAATTAGAGAAATCGTGAAGATTTACGATCAAATTGTTTATTAAATTGTTGGACTATGAACACCAAAATATTCGTCAATTCTAAATTCTCCTTACTTGATGATTTTATTAAGCAGATTCCTGATGACTTTTCATCTATCGGAAATGAGATTTATAACGGGAGAAATGAGGTGCGTCGGGTAAATGTTCAGGGCCTTGAACTGACTATTAAATACTTCAGAAAGGTTACATTAGCAAACAGATACATCTATGCGACATTCCGGAAGTCAAAGGGTCAACGAGCTTTTGAACACTCTGTACAGCTTTTGGATTTGGAAGTTAATACGCCAGAACCTATTGCTTATGTAGATTGTTACAGGAACGGAAAGCTGGAAAAAAGCTTTTACGTGAGTTTATTTACGAATTACAAATCACTCAGGGAAATAATAGCCCAGCCCATTTCCGAATCGGAGGAGCTAATCAAAGCATTTGCACGTTTTGCTTGCCGTATTCACCGGGCAGGAGTATTTCACGAAGATTATAATATAGATAATGTACTCTATTTATTTAAGGAGAATAAATACGACTTCACCGTGATAGACAACAACCGTATGCGGTTTAGCGATTACTCGTTCGGAAAAGCGATACGAAATCTCAAGCGGTTGAGTTTGCCTGTTGAATGGATAGGGATATTTACCGCTGAGTATGCACGAGAGTCAAATTCAAGTGATTTAAAAACCCTGAATCTCATTGTTGGCTACAGATATCTTTATCTATTTAGAATTTCCATTCGGAAAAGGATGAAGAATGTCGCCCGTATGTTGTTGGGCAAACGAAAAAAAGCGTTTTTCGTATTTTAATCATTCATCAATTATTTCATTATCAATTAGTTTTAGTATGAATTTTGAATTTACAATAATTATTCCTGTCTTTAACGAAGAGGATAACCTCGAACGGGTGTATCGTGAGCTAAGCTCATTTATCGATTGTGCACAAAAAAAGACGAAAGTTCTGTTTGTTAATGATGGATCGACGGACCAAAGCTTAACGAAAATCAAAGAGATTTGTTCCCGTTCCGAATCATTTACCTATTGTTCCTTTACCCGGAATTGCGGCTTAAGTGCAGCGATCAAAGCAGGTTTCGATTATTCGGATACGACATGGACAGGTTATATCGATGCTGATCTGCAAACTTCACCTCAGGATTTTAATATTTTATTGGGCTATACCGCTTCTTACGATCTGATCACCGGAGTCAGGCAAAACCGGAAAGATTCTTTTGTGAAGAATCTTTCTTCAACCGTAGCCAATAATATACGAAGGGCATTTACACACGATGGGATGGATGATACGGGTTGTCCGTTGAAAGTTATCCGAACGGATATGGCTAAACGGATTCCATTATTTAACGGTTTGCATCGTTTTTTGCCAGCGATGGTTATGCTTCAGAAGGGAAGGGTGATACAGGTTCCAGTCCAGCATTTTCCGCGTATTGCAGGTAAATCAAATTTCAATCTATGGAATCGGCTGATAGGACCTTTGATGGATTGTTTTGCTTACCTGTGGATGAAAAAAAAATACATCAACTATACCGTTGAGGAATCGAATGTGTAGAAAGTAGATAGTCGATGTAATTCATTGTTTAATAGTATTTTCGTATCGTAAGCTGAGGTTAATTAATATTTCGATTTTATGAGTTACTGGATAATCCTGGGGATTGGATTTCTTGCACAGGGCTTATTCTCAAGCCGCATGTTTTTGCAATGGATTATTTCCGAAAGAAAAAAGAAAGTATTAACCCCCAGTCTTTTTTGGGAGATCAGTTTATTTGCTTCTTTTTTATTGTTTATTTATGGCTACTTGCGTCAGGATTTTGCCATCATGTTGGGACAGGTGATTACTTACTATATTTATGTGAGAAACATCCAACTGGAGAATGACTGGAAAAAGCTTCCCAAGTGGGTTCGGATTTTTATCTACTTTTTCCCGCTTGTAATTCTTATTTATGGTTTTAACAACAATGTAATCGACAGGAAAATCCTCTTTAATAATGAACACATTCCCCTTTATTTAATGATTTTGGGTATTGTCTCACAAGTATTATTTACACTTCGGTTTGTTTACCAATGGATCTATTCTGAAAAAAGAAAAACTTCTGTTTTACCGATGGGTTTCTGGCTTCTGAGTCTTGCTGGTTCTTCCCTTATTTTTATATATTCTCTTTTCAGAAAAGATCCGGTTCTTTTTGCGGGTCATTTTTCAGGCATTATTATTTATTCCAGAAATATTTACATTTTGAAAAAATATGGCAAGTAAAATCTATTCAATCAGGCATTCTGCAGTTTTATTTTTAGTTACCGGCTTGTTGTTATTGTCAGGTTTAGACAAGATCGATGTCAATATCATGGAAGCCAGAAATTTCATTTCTGCCCGCGAAATGGTGAATAACAATGAATATTTACTTACCACTTTGAATAACGAAGCTCGTTATGAAAAACCTCCTTTACCTACCTGGCTGACGGCTATTTCCGGATATACTCTTGGTTTTGATTCTCTTTTTGCAATGCGCTTACCCGTAGTTGCGATTACTTTTTTGCTTGTTTTTGCTTTCTATTTTTTCTCCAGAAAAATTGGTTTAGATTCGAATCACAGCTTAAACAATGGATTGATTCTTATCACATCGTTCTACATCTTTTTTGCCGGTCGTGATAACCAATGGGATATGTATACCCATAGTTTTATGATAGTGAGTATTTATTTTCTTTGGAAATTGTTTCAGGAGAATACCAGACAGTTTTGGAACAGTATGCTCTCCGGTATCTTTTTGGGCTTTTCTATTTTAAGTAAAGGCCCTGTTTCCTTTTATGTCTTGTTGATTCCTTTCCTGATCAGTTATGTGATTGTTTATAAGGTTTCCGTTCGAAAGAAAGGACTCTATTTTCTGATTATGCTTTTTTCCGGAATTGCAATAGGAACATCCTGGTACATCTATGCCCGGCTAAAAGATCCGGGCGCATTCGGAATTATAGCTACCCGCGAAACAGCAAATTGGACAAACTATGAAGTAAAACCGTTCTACTATTACTGGAGCTTTTTCTTACAAAGTGGTTTGTGGGCAATCGCGTCACTTACGGGCCTTATCTATCCCTATTTAAAGAGCAGGGTAAGTCATCTGAAGGCGTATCGTTTTGCTGTTTTATGGACTTTATTATCGGTCTTTTTATTGTCTGTTGTTCCGGAAAAGAAAGTACGGTATTTAGTTCCTGTGCTTATTCCTCTTGCTTTAACGACTGGTTTTTATATTGAATACCTGATCAGGAGTTTCAGTAAAGAGATGCCTAAATTTGAAAAAATATGGATCTATTTTTCGTTTGGCATTTTTGCACTCATCGGATTTGCTTATCCATTTGTGCTTGGTTTTTTGTTAAAGGCAAATCTAAGTAGCTCCATCGCTCTTCTTGTTTTATCATCGCTACTGACGTTTACTTGCGGTTTTTTAATAGTTAAAGGCTTAATAAAGAAGAATTTCACGCATGTGTTTTATTCGATGATAGCCCTCTTTTCGGTCATCGTGGTATTTCTTTTGCCCATGTGGAAGGAGATAATTTACAATCCTGCTTATTCTTCAACTGGTAAAGCTCAGGCTATTGGAAAAGAGTATCGTATTCAAACCTATAGTCTGTCGGAAGTTGCTCCTGAAATAGTCTGGGATTTTGGCCGCTCAATTCCATTTATCAAACGAGATGGTGATCAACTTGTTTTTCCGGAAGAAAAGCAATTTGGTTTGATGGTCGATGAAAAAGACTCCACAATTATTAAGACCCAATTTGCACAATATCAAATTGAAAAAATATACATAATCAACCTCTATTATAAAAATAGCAAAAAAGACCGGCTGGTAAAAGACTATTATATATTAACGAAGAAGGAAGATTAGGTTCAAAGAGTCTTGGTCTGACTTTTCACCATTGGATTGTTTTAGCATCTGTAAATCAGAAAATAATACAAAAAATGCAAATACCACAACCGCGGTATTTGCATTTTTATTTGAATATGCAGTAAAGTTTTACTCTAAATAGGTATATCCATATAAACCTGAGCGGTAATTCGATAAAAATTCTTTCCCTTCTTCAGCCGAAATAATTCCGGATTTTACCGATGATGTTACCCAGGTTTCAACGGTACGAACCAACTTTTTAGCGTTGTACTGAACGTAGTCGAGAACTTCGGCAACTGTTTCTCCGTCTATAATCTGATCGATGCTGTAACCCTTTTCATCAACCGAAATATGAACCGCATTGGTATCGCCAAACAGATTGTGCAAATCGCCCAGTATTTCCTGATAGGCTCCAACCAAAAAGACACCCATATAGTATGGTTCTTTTGCTTTTATTGCGTGTACCGGCAGATAATAGGAAAAATTACGGGTTGAAATAAAGTTGTCAATTTTTCCATCCGAGTCGCAGGTAATATCCTGAATGGTTGCCGAACGTTCAGGTTTTTCATCCAGTCGCTGAATGGGTATGATAGGGAAAATCTGGTCGATAGCCCATGAATCAGGTAGTGACTGGAATAGTGAAAAGTTACAGAAGTATTTATCCGACAGCATTTTAGGCAAAGATAAAAGCTCTTCAGGAATGTGCTTCAATTCACCGGTCATCTGATGAATTTCCTTGGTGATTGACCAGAATAATCGTTCAATCTGGGCACGGGTTTTCAAATCGAGCAATCCAAGACTGAAACGATCGAGTGCTTCTTCTCTGATTATCTGGGCATCATGCCAGGTTTCCAGCATTTTAGATTGATTTACCTGGTCCCATAATGCGAATAATTCGCGAACCAGTTCATGATCATTTTCACGTGGTTCTTCATCCTCGTTCATCGTGGGAACACTGGCTGTTTCGAGCACTTCAAAAATCAGGACCGAATGGTGGGCTGTCAAGGAGCGACCTGATTCTGTTATGATATTTGGATGGGGAATGTTATTCTTGTCGCTGGCGTCAACCATGGTGAAAATAGCATCATTCACATATTCCTGAATGCTGTAGTTTACACTGCTTTCGCTACTCGATGACCGTGTTCCGTCGTAATCCACGCCTAAACCACCGCCAATATCAACGAACTCTACCTTAAATCCTTTCATATGAAGCTGCACATAAAACTGTGATGCTTCGCGCATGGCCAGTTTGATGCGCCTTATTTTTGTTACCTGACTGCCAATGTGAAAATGAACCAGTTTCAGGCAATCCTGCATTTTATTTTTCTCCAGGTAATCAAGAGCTTCAAGTAATTCACTTGAAGTTAAACCGAACTTGCTTGCATCGCCGCCGGAGTCTTCCCATTTGCCACTTCCTGAACTGGAAAGCTTGATGCGAATACCAATGTTTGGTTTGATTTTATGTTGATGCGCAATCTTGACGATTAGTTTTAGCTCATTGAGTTTTTCAACGACCAGGTAGATTCTTCTTCCCATTTTCTGAGCCAGAAGTGCCAGTTCGATGTAATTCTCATCCTTATAACCATTGCAGATAATCAGGGAGTCGTTATCGGTATTAATGGCAATTACAGCGTGCAATTCAGGTTTTGATCCAGCCTCAAGACCAATGTTGAACTTTTTTCCGTGGCCAACAATTTCCTCGACTACCGGACGCATCTGATTCACCTTAATGGGGTAAACGATAAAGTTTTGGGCTTTGTATCCGTACTCTTCAGCCGCTACTTTAAAGCAACTTGACATTTTTTCAATCCGGTTATCCAAAATGTCAGGGAAACGTAGCAACATTGGTGCTGAAACGTCGCGAAGCTGAAGTTCTTCAACCAATTCTTTCAGGTCAACCTGTATTCCGTCTTTTTTCGGAGTTACGGTTACATTCCCTTTTTCATTGATAGCAAAAAAATTAATACCCCATCCGTTGATGTTGTAAAGTTCTGCTGAGTCTTCGGTGCGCCATTTTCTCATTAAGAAAAAGTTAATTGTTTATTCATACTCGATTTGAATGCCTTTAACAGGCATTTATTTTATTTTCAACATCTAAAAAACCTGTTTTACTTTGGAATAAAACTTATCGTTTTCATACAGTCAGATTCCTGAATTGAAAGGAATCATCAAATATCACTGTAAGCCGCGCCAGTATTAATTGAAGCAAGATTTTTAAGACGGGGTAAATGTAACAAAATATTGAAAATGATCAGATTTTTTGGAAGCCTCAAAAAACGATGAAAATGTAAACTCCCGAGGGCTCTTCCTTCGAATTTAAAACATCTGCATATCGTGCAGGCGTTTATACCGTCCGTCCTGTTTGATCAGTTCATCGTGTGTGCCTTTTTCTGTAATTTCACCTTCGTGAAATACGCAAATCAGGTCGGCATTGCGAACGGTTGAAAGCCGGTGTGCAATCACAATCGAAGTACGGTTTTTCATCAGATTATCAAGTGCATCCTGAACCAGTCGTTCTGATTCGGTATCAAGTGCCGAGGTTGCTTCATCCAGAATCAGGATGGGAGGGTTTTTCAGAATGGCTCGGGCAATGCTCAATCGTTGTCGCTGTCCGCCTGAAAGTTTGTTGCCGCTGTCACCAATTACTGTATCGTAGCCATGTTCAGTTTCGATAATAAAATCATGAGCATTGGCCACTTTGGCCGCTGTTATTACTTCGGGCATCGAGGTATTTTCTATTCCAAAAGCAATGTTGTTGTAAATACTATCGTTGAACAAAATTGCATCCTGATTGACATTGCCCATTAAATCGCGCAAATCGTGCAATTTCAAATCGCGGATGTCAATTCCATCGATTAATATCTTGCCATTATTTACATCGTAAAACCTTGGCAGCAAGTCAACAAAGGTCGTTTTTCCACTTCCTGACTGTCCAACCAGAGCAACGGTTTTTCCCTTCGGAATTTCAAGTGAAACATTATTCAGAACAATTTTTTCGTCGTATGCAAACGTGACCCTTTTGTATTCGATCGAATGTTTCAATGTGCTGATACTTTGTGCATTCGATTTTTCATGAATAGTAACATCAGCCAACAGGATTTTATCGATACGATCCATCGAAGCCAATCCTTTCTGAATGCTGTACAGTGCAGTTGTAAAAGCTTTCGCCGGATTGATGATCTGATAGAAAATAGCAAGATAGACTATGAATCCCGGTCCTGACAGTTCGCTGTCGTGACTTAAAATTAAAGTTCCACCATACCACACCACGATGATAATCACAATTGTTCCAAGTAATTCGCTGAGCGGGTGAGCCATTTCGCGCCGCCGCATCAGCCGGTTCATGATCGATTTGTAATCGTGAAGTTCGGAGTAAAAGCGTGAATTCATTTTCTTTTCGGCATTGAAAGCTTTAATGATGCGCAGTCCACTAAGAGTCTCTTCTACAGCTGATAAAATCATACCCATTTTGTCCTGACCTTCACGAGATACTTTTTTGAGCGATTTTCCGACTCGCCCAATAATAAATCCGGCAACCGGCAATACCAACAGAATGAAAAGGGTCATACTTGGACTCATTACGAACATCGAAGTAAGTAACACCATGATAATGATAGGATTCTTCAGAAACATATCCAATGACGACATGATTGAATTTTCTACCTCGGTGACATCACCGGTGATGCGCGAAATGATGTCTCCCTTTCGTTCTTCTGAAAAGAAAGGAAGAGCCAGTTTCAGTATCTTTCCATAGATTTGTTCGCGGATATCTTTTACCACGCCATTTCTGATGTAAACGGCCTCGAATGCTCCCAGATAATAAAATCCAACTTTCATTAAAGTTGCAATAATTACGAAAACTCCAACAAATAAAAGTGTGAGACCACTTCCGTGAGTCGCATTAAACGTTGAAATGTAATAGTAGAAATTGTGTTTAATCGCAGTTAAATTCATTGCCCAAGGGACTAATTCTTCGACTTTCTGTGACAGGCCGAACAAGATCTCCAGAATTGGCATGAGCATGGTTACCGAAAAAACAGCAAAAAGTGCTGAAAGTAAATTGAAGAGGAAATTAAGAAATAACTGTTTCTTGTATGGGGGGATAAACCGCTTTAAAATCTTAAAAAAATCCTTCATAGAATATGGCGTTCAGTATAAAATAGGAATGTACGTTGCTGTTGTTTGGTAATGAATAAATATAAAGCAATTAAAAAATACCTGTGTAATTCTGCGGACTTATTTGTTTTAGTTCGGCTTTTAACGCGTCGGTAATTTCAAGTGAATCAATAAATTCATGTATCGCTTCCTGATCGATTTTCCGGTTGACACGGGTTAGGTTGCGAAGTGCTTCGTATGGATTTGGATAACCTTCGCGCCGTAATATGGTTTGAATGGCTTCGGCAACTACCGGCCAGTTTTTTTCCAGATCAGCATTAATGGCATTGGTATTGATCAGCAGTTTTGTTAATCCACGCATAGTCGAATTGACCGAAATCAAGGTGTGGGCAAAAGGAACTCCGATGTTGCGCAAAACCGTTGAATCTGTCAGGTCGCGCTGAAGGCGTGAGACCGGTAGTTTAGCCGACAAATGTTCAAAAAGAGCATTGGCCAGACCAATATTTCCTTCCGAATTCTCGAAGTCGATTGGATTAACCTTGTGAGGCATAGCTGACGAACCAACTTCGCCGGCTTTTATTTTTTGCTTGAAATATTCCATTGAAACGTAAGTCCACATGTCGCGGTTCAGATCCATGATCACATTATTGATGCGTTTCATGGCATCAAAAATGGCTGAGTGATTGTCGTAGTTGGCAATTTGTGTAGTGAACTGAGCCCTTTCGAGTCCCAGATGTTTCTTTAGAAAATTATTACCAAATGCTTTCCAGCTAATTTCAGGATAAGCAATGTGGTGTGCGTTAAAATTACCGGTGGCACCACCAAATTTAGCATCGCACGAGATCTCTTTTAGCTGAGACAGCTGCCCTTTGATGCGTTCTGAAAAAACCCTGATTTCCTTGCCCAGATTGGTCGGTGAGGCAGGCTGCCCGTGTGTTCTGGCCAGCATCGGTATATCTTTCCATTCAGTAGCCAGATCTTCCAGTTTATCCACTAAATCGTTAATGGCCGGATAATATTCATTGTCCAGCGCATCCTGAATTGACTTCGGAACAGCTGTATTGTTAATATCCTGAGATGTTAGTCCGAAATGGATAAACTCTTTGAAATTCTGAAGGTTGAGCTTGTCGAATTCTTCTTTCAGAAAATATTCAACAGCTTTCACGTCATGATTGGTCACCTTTTCAATGTCTTTAATGCGCTGTGCATCTTCAATCGAAAAGTTGGCAACAATTTGCCTTAATTTCACAAAAAGGTTATTGTCGAAGCTTGCAAGTTGCGGTAACGGAAGTTCGCACAAGGCGATAAAGTATTCAACTTCAACCAGTACCCGGTATTTGATCAGAGCATATTCCGAAAAATAGAGCTGAAGGTTTTCAACCTTTGAACGATAACGACCATCGATCGGTGATATAGCAGTGAGTAGATTTAATTCCATGAGTTTATTGTTTTTAACAAGCCGCAAAGTTAAAAAAAAAATGAAAGGGTTTTGCCTCGAAAGGTGCTTCGGTTTTAATCGCGTTTTGAGAAGGGCGCTTCGATTTTTAATCGCAGGTTTCATGAAGCAAAAAACGATATATTATGCTAATACCTACCTATTGATGAAATTGTAATCGTTAAGGATGTTTTGAAAAAACACCTCGGTTTTTTGCACGGTCCTGATGCCTAATTTCTTTTCGATTACTTCGTGAGCTTTTTGCGCAAGTGTTAATACCTGCATGGTTTTATGTGGCGTTTTTAATAATTCGTGTACTTCTTTTATCGTGTAAATATCGTTGGCCGATAATTTGGAAACTTCAGGAAAAACGATAGTATAGTTATCTGGAATTTGTGTGTAGATGGTTTCTTTTAAGCTTTTGTTGCGCAAACGTATTACCGTAGTGTTCGCAGCAATGTCGCCCAGGCGCTGACCTTTATGGTTTAGAATAATGGTGATCGTAGCCAGTGAGCCAAACATGGCCAGTATTTCAACAAGTCGTAATATCCATCGCAAAAAGTAGCTCGAAAAAGTAGTGACCGTACCATCTGTTTTGACAACTTTGATTTTTAGTATCTTCTTCCCCCAGCTTTGGCCATTCATAGCCAATTCACTCACAATACTATATAATGACGCAGGAATTAATGCTATAACCATTAAAGTTTTGGAGTGTAAATCACCAGCGATGAATGCAACTATCATTGTATAGCTCATAATAAAAAGCATGTCGAGCAACGTGGCAGCAATGCGTTCGCCAATACTTGCAATAGGCTGTTCGATGTCAATATTTTGTAACGTGTCGATTTTTAAAATATCCATTATTATCTTTTGTATTCTTTTGTAAAATAAGTGTTATTTTTTCTTTTGTTTATTATCTTGTGCAAGAATATTACCTTCTGTAGTAAAAAAATGAACGAGATTCAATTTTTACATAAAAACATTAAAAAATGGGAAGCGTTCGAAGCGATTCTCGACAATAACAGCCCGGCCAATCCTGATGAGTTGAGTGAACTATTCATTAACCTTACGGATGATTTGGCTTATTCTCGTACTTATTTTCCCCAAACAAAAGCGACACAATACCTCAATCAGCTCGCGCAAAAAGCTCACCGTATCATTTATCAGAATCAGGCCAACAATAAAAACCGAATTAAAACATTTTGGGCAACAGAGTTTCCGTTACTTATTTATGCTTCTCGAAAAGAAATTTTTGTCTCCTTCTCCATTCTTGTGATTTCGGTTTTAATAGGTATCCTATCGACCAAATACGATGAAGGTTTTACCCGTATTATTTTGGGCGATGGTTATGTGAATATGTCGCTTTCGAATATTCAGAAAGGCGATCCATTGGCCGTATATAAAAGCATGAATCAGGTGGATATGTTTCTGGGAATTACCATCAACAATATAAAGGTTTCGTTCCTGGCTTTTGCGATGGGCATTTTTACCCCCATCGGTGCAGGCTTTATCATGCTGAAAAATGGTGTTATGTTGGGGACGTTTCATTCATTTTTGTCTGAACAGGGTTTTTTGCTCGATTCGATAGCTACGATCTGGGTTCATGGAACGTATGAGATATTCGCAATAACCGTGGCCGGAGGCGCTGGTATTGTAATCGGGAACAGTATTATTTTCCCGAAAACCTATTCGCGTATCGAATCTTTTCGACGTGGCGCATTGCGCGGTTCAAAAATGGTAATCGGACTGATTCCTGTTTTTATAGTTGCCGGATTCCTTGAAGGTTTTGTTACGCGATATACGCAAGCGCCTTATGCTGTGCGCTTTGCAATTATATTGTTTTCGTTGTTATCATTGGTCTATTATTTTTATTTATATCCACTTCAACTAATTAAAAATCAAAATCATGACTAAAAATGCAATCAATTTTAAAAAGGAGCGCGACTTTGGCGATCTTTTTAATGCAACGTTCGGTTTTATTTCGCAGGAGTTTAAACGTTTGGCAACAGCAGTTCTTTATTTTGTTGTCCCATTTCTTCTGGTGTCGGCAATTGCAATGACACTCTATTCCGTGAAATCACAGGAAATGATGCAAACATTCGTTCAAGGTGATAAACCCGATCCATTTGCTATTTTCTCGATTATGGGCTCACTATTTGGATACATTGGAGTTGCAATGTTGCTGTCGTTAGTTTCAGTTACGGTTTTGGTAGGTACTGTTTTTGGTTACATAAAACTCTATATCCAAAATGGAATTGATGGCTTTTCAATCAACGATGTATGGATGCAGGTAACAACGAATTTTGGACGTCTATTAATCGCTGTTTTTGTAGTTGGTTTGGTTGTGCTGGTGGGAACCATGCTTTGTGTTATTCCCGGTATTTATTTTGGAGTTGCCTTGTGCCTTGTTTTTGGCATTATGATGTTTGAAAATAAAAATTTTGGTGATGCTTTTGGACGGAGCATGAAGCTAATTAATACAAATTGGTGGCTTGCTTTTGGTATTCTTATTATTGTCGGAATTATTGTTTACATTTTAACGATTTTTGTTTCCATTCCGAGTATGATATTTGGGTTTAAATCAATGTTCACCAACTTTAAATCAGGACAAATTCAGCCAATGAATTTTTCGATTGGTTTTTATATTGTGAATGCATTGACAAGTGTAATCACGCAGCTTTTTATGGTAATTCCTCTGGTTCTAACTGCTCTTTTGTATTATAGCACCGTCGAAAAAGTTGAAAAACTGTCGTTGATGGACAAGATTGACCAAATAAATGATAATGAGTAAGCGTTTCATTCAATATTTTATTCTCTTAATATTAATTGTAATCCCGGTTTTAACCGGGATTACATCTTTTGTTTCAGATAGTTCTGTTATTGATTCAACAAAGCTTCAGGTGCGTTTGCCTGATTCGAAATTTGCAGACTTTTATAGGTCGCAAAAAGAATTTAATTACACATTGCCTCCCTTTAAATCGAATCTTTTTCAACAGCTAATTCAGTATTTAAAAAATAAATTCGGAAGCTGGAAAAGGTTTTCAGAAATAATACCATTGATATTTAAGTTGTTAATGTGGTCTTCAGTTATTTTCTTTCTGTTTATAGTAATTACCAAAACCAAAATTTATAAACTATTTTATACCGATAAAGAGTTCGAAACGCCGGAATTCGAATTTTCAACTGACAACGAATCATTCATTGACTTTGATGAGGCCATTCGCTCGCAGGTGGAGCTGAAGCAGTATCGCCTGGCTGTAAGATTGCTTTACCTCAAGCTTATAAATATACTGCGCAGCAAAGAATATATCCATTATTCGAAAGAAAAAACCAATATCGATTATTGGCACGACCTAAGCAACGATGATTTAAAATCTCAGTTTTACGTCATCACTTCAATCTACAATCATGTTTGGTATGGCGATCTCGAAATTGCCGAAGATCAGTTCCTGAGGTTCAAATCGAGTTTCCAATCAATTTATACTGCGATCGATGTTCAGGAATAACCGCATTTACCCAATTATTATCGCTTTGCTTTTTGTCGTGCTTATTGCATTGAACCATTATTCGCCCAAACCGATTGATTGGAGCGAAACGTATGACATGAATGAAAAATCGCCTTATGGCTGTTATGTCCTGAACGATCTGTTTGGGACGCTTTTCCCTGAGCAAAAGATTGAGTACAATAATGATGGCTTTTACCTTGCGTTGGATTCGACCAGCGTTGAACGGGAAAATATAATTGTTATTACTCCTGAATTTAAACCAGATATATACGACCTGGATGCTTTGCTAAAACATGTAGCAAAAGGAAACGATCTTTTTATTTCGTCGACCAACTTTAGCAATTCGTTTCTTGATAGTCTGAAGATTAAGTTATCATCTTCAATTATTGATACTTCAATTTATAAAAAGGGAAAAGAAACCCTTTTTCTTTTAAATCCTGAACTGAAAAACGATTCGGGATACCATTACACTAAAAAAATGCCGATGGTTTGGCTGGCGGCATTTGATACTTTAAATACCCTGAAACTAGGAACCAACCGTGCCGGAAATGTAAATTTCATTTGTACAAAATTCGGCTCGGGTAAAATATACGTCCATACTCAGCCACTGGTTTTTACCAATTATCACCTTTTGTACGGAAATGTTGAATATGCTTCAAAGGCCTTGTCGTATCTGTCAATCTGCAAAACCGTTTGGGATACTTATTATCAGCCCAACCACTTTATCAATACATCACCCATGCGATACATCCTTTCGCAGCCTCCATTGCAATCGGCTTATTATGTGCTGCTTGCGACTTTGGTGCTTTATATGGTAGTTGAATCGAAGCGGCGGCAGCGAGTGATTCCGCTTGTGAAACCACCGGAAAACCGTTCGTTACAATTTGTTAAGACCATTGGAAGTCTGTATTTCAAACGGCGGGATAATGCTGATTTGGCAAGAAAAATGACCATCTTTTTCAAAGAGTTTTTGCGCGAACATTATTTTCTGACAAATATTTCGGCCACTGGTGAATGTGTTGTTCTGGTCGCCGACAAATCAGGAGTAACTATTGAGTTGGTTAAGCAGCTTCTGGATTCGGCTGCATATTTCGAAACGGCAAAAACGGTCACCGATTTTGGGCTAATTGAATTGAATCGCAAAATGGAATTATTTTACAAACAATGTTTATAAGCTTATTATATGGAAAATCAGGAATATTTTGAAGATCGAATTGGACTTAAGCTATTACAGGAGAAAGTTGATTTGGTTAAAAGTGAAATGGCCAAAGTAATAGTTGGTCAGGATCAAATGATTGAATTAATGATTGTTGCTTTGCTTGCCGATGGCCATGTTTTGCTTGAAGGGGTTCCCGGAATAGCAAAAACACTGACAGCCAAAATACTTTCGAAACTAATTTCGACCAATTTTTCGCGCATTCAGTTTACACCCGATTTAATGCCTTCGGATGTTACCGGAACTTCTGTTTTTAATGCGGGCAGTTCGAAATTTGAATTCAATGCGGGACCAATTTTTTCGAACATTGTACTGATCGACGAAATTAACCGCGCTCCGGCAAAAACGCAATCGGCATTGTTCGAGGTCATGGAAGAAAAACAGGTGACAGTTGATGGTGAAACACACCTGATGGAAGCTCCATTTCTGATTTTTGCCACCCAAAATCCGCTCGAACACGAAGGTACTTATCGTTTGCCCGAAGCTCAGCTCGATCGGTTTCTCTTTAAAATTGTGGTCGATTATCCTTCGGTTTCCGATGAGTTTTTGATATTGAAAAATGCGCACCTCCGAAAAGGAAGCAAGGAAATGGACGGCGTTGTTTCTGTGATGGAGGCCAAACAACTCGTTGAATTTCAGCAAATCATCCGGCAAGTTTATGTGGAAGACAATCTTATGCAATACATTGCCGAAGTTGTGACCAAAACTCGCAAACATGCTTCGCTTTATTTGGGCGCATCGCCTCGTGCTTCCATCAATATTTTAAAGGCAAGCAAGGCTTTTGCCGCCATTCACGGTCGCGATTTTGTAATTCCTGAAGATATTAAAGCGGTAATGGTTCCGGTTTTGATTCATCGAATCTATCTAACTCCGGAAAAGGAAATGGAGGGAATTTCTGAAGCGCAAATCATTTCTGATATCATAAATTCAGTGTCAATACCACGCTAATCAATTAATGGTGAAGTTTATTAAAGAAATATATACACAGTTTCGCTTGTATGCAATAAGCAGCTTGATCATCATTTTTTTTGTTTTCGGACAATTTTTCGATCCAATGTTTCTTATTGCCAAAATTTTGCTGCTGTTTTTTGTTTTACTGTTAATTCTCGATGCGATTTTATTGTTTTTCACCAGGCGTCAGTTGATTCTGTTGCGTCGGATAATTCCTGAAAAACTTTCGAATGGCGATAAAAACAAAGTGGCTATCTACATTACAAACAATCATTTTTTCAAACTTCAGCTTGAAGTTATTGATGAAATTCCTATTCAATTTCAGATTCGAAATTTTGCTGTGAAACTGGTTTTAAAACCTCAGGAAGAACAAGTTATAGACTACGATTTAACACCGAAAGAACGTGGCGAATATGTTTTTGGCTATACCAATGTGTATGCGTCAACACAAATAGGATTGTGGAGCCGTCGAATTAAATTTGGGCTTTCAGAGACGACGGTTCCCGTTTATCCATCGTTTTTGCAGATGCGTAAATACGAATTTCTGGCAATTTCCAACCAGTTGGTGAATGCCGGAATAAAGCGCGTACGTCGTGTCGGTTCTTACTCCGAATTTGACCAGATTAAAGATTATGTGGTGGGCGACAACTACCGAATGATCAATTGGAACGCTACTGCCCGGCGATCGAAACTGATGGTGAATCATTACCAGGAGGAACGTTCGCAGCAGATTTTTAGTGTGATTGATAAAGGACGGGTGATGCAAATGCCTTTTGCCGGAATGTCGTTGCTCGATTACGCGATCAACAGTTCGTTGATACTTTCGAACACCGCTTTGCTAAAGTATGATAAAGCCGGATTGATTACTTTTAATCAAAAAGTTGATACTTTTCTTCGGGCAGAACGCGGAAATAAAACGATTGCAACCATTCTGGAGTTGCTTTACAATCAGAAAACGGAACATCGGGAATCTGATTACGCTTATTTAAGCGCTTTTGTACGCAGAAATATTACCCATCGCAGCTTGTTGATCCTTTACACCAACTTCGAAACAATTACTTCGCTGCATCGGCAATTGAATTATTTTAAACACCTGTCAAAGAATCATTTGCTGGTGGTCGTTCTTTTCGAAAATTCGGAAGTGAAAGCGTTTGCAAAAGCCCCGGTTAATACGCTTGAAGAGGTTTATGTGAAAACCATTGCCGAAAAATTTGGCTACGAGAAAAAATTGATTGTTCGCGAACTAAAAAAACATGGAATAGTATCGATCCTGACAAAACCAGAAGATCTTTCGGCTAATCTTATTAATAAATATTTGGAATTGAAGACGATGGGGAAAATCTAAATCCAGCAAAAGTGATTCGCAAAGCGAAAAGTATAAAGTACTAGAAGTCCTGCAAAAATTAAAACTACCACTGTTTTTCTGAGCGTTAATAACCAGTTTTGCCGGAAAAAAATGCTTGAAATGTCGATAACAAGGTAGAGTGGGAGCAGACCAACAACAACATTGTAATTGACAGCTGAAGCAAAATGAAGGTGTGTGAATTCATAAACTGCACGTGTCATTCCGCATAACGGACATTGAAATCCAAACAGGTATTTGTGAATGCAAACCACCTTAGTTTCATCGAAAAGTATTTCGCGTGGAATTAACTCGACAATTACCAGTAAAATAAATATGGAACTTATTCGAATGATTTGATTTACTGATAATTGGTTTGCTTTCATTTCTACGAAAAATTATTCGTCAGGTCAACTGCTTTCCAGTTAATTTTTCGGTAAACAAAAACCTGATCAATATACCAAATCGCTCCAACATAAACAGGTATGAGGAGGAGGTTTGCAAAAGGGAACCATCCCAATAAAAAATTGTGCAGAAACCCTGCAGCCAAGGCTGCAACTATGACACCGAAAAATTTAAAAAAAATACTACCTCCCTGAATAGCGCTTTTTTCCATCGAAAATGGATAAATGGGGAGCTGTATATAGTAATTCAGTATCGAAAACAGGTACCCACATAGAAACGCGATCAAAATATCAGGAAATACTTTAATTCCCCATATTATACAAACAATTACGCTTATAACCAGATATATGGGAATAATAAATCTAACAAAGGCCGCTTTTATTGTTCCTTTAAAAAAGTTGGCCGATGAAGTAAATGGCAATGTTTTAAATATCCAGACTGCTGATTGATAAGGTCCAACCATTAATGATGACGCAATTGTAAATACGCAAATCAAGCTTGAATATAAAACTAGCAAATACATATTTGATTGTGATATTTTGTCCAGATCGAATGGTTTGCCAGCAAACGACGATATTATCATTACTAGAATGAACCCTGTTGAAGGAAGAAATGACTGTTTGAACAACCTTTCGCGCCCAACCATTTTCCACATCATTTTGAACGCTGCCTTTTCATCTGAATTGTAAACAAAGATTGAAGACATCAGCCGGTACCAAAGACTTTTATTTGCTGATTCAATTTTAACTTTAGAAGCGCGGTCGCCTTGTTCCAGGTCCATCAATTTCCGGTTAAAAACCGGAGTAAGGTATTTGCCTGTGAAGAAAATCGCGAGTATGGGTAAAACGATCGCTTCAGTAATAAAAATAAGGTGTTGCAGATCAAAATTCAAAGTTGAGAGTCCTACAATAAATCCTGAAAAGAAAGCTGGCGGAACCAGAAATGTGTACCAGTGAACGGGTAAAACCATGTCCTGAATTTGGGTTTTATCAATGAGTCTCATCCCTAATTGATAGGCAGCCATAAAAAAAATCGCTATGGCAACCTGAAAGTACATCAATAAATTTTTGAGTTGTTCTCCTCTGGCAATCCTCATGATTCCCAGGTATAAAATGTTGGCAATAAACAGTGTAAACAACACATTCAGGAAAATGGTGGAAATAAATATCAATCCTGAAATGATTCCAAATTTGATGATGGCAACGATAATTGAAAGCACCGAAAGATTGAAAGCCATTAATGTCAGATAGATAAAAATATGGGCATTTCGTGCCAGACTCATGGTGTTACCTTTTATAGGAAGTGGCTGAATGATCGCATTTTCGGTGGTGTCGAACAGGATAGTGGTGAATTCAGAAATAATCATCATGGCCATCAATGCCATTATAAAAGTGTGTGCCAAATAGAAAAATGTGAATGGCGACTTAATCATGATCAACAGAACAGAAAAAAACACTCCCATAAATATTTGACCCAATGATTGTTTGATCAACATCTTTTCCTGGGCGTTTTTGTTTTTTTTTGTGGCAACTTTTATTCGGCGGTCGTCAAGGGTAAGTTTAAGTTGTAAAATGCGAATGAACTGATTGTAATCGGCGCCCATTTTTTCGATGAACCAGCGAAATGGCATGAAAAGAGAAAGAATAAATCGAATCATGACACTTACTTTTCAAATGCGTTGATGAATGCTTCTGCTTTTTCTCCGTGATTGGTATTCCCTGTCAGGCGGGTGAACATCTTCTCCAGATTTTCATCATTCGAAATCTCGTTTAGTTCGTCAAATGAACCATCAGCAATCACTTTTCCCTGATCGATGAGGATAATCCGATCCGAAATTTTTTCAACCACATCCATCAGGTGAGAGCTGTAAAAAACGGTTTTACCTTCGCGTGACAGATGGATCAACATTTCCTTGACCATGATCACCGAGTTGGCATCCAATCCTGTAAGTGGTTCGTCCATAAAAATCAGATCCGGATTGTGAAGTAGGGCAGAGCAAATCAACACTTTCTGGCGCATTCCCTTCGAAAATGTTGCAATACGCTGATTTAGATTCGGTTTCATCTCGAAAATATTCATCAATGCTTCTGCCTTTTCCCGGGTTTGCTCTGTTTCCAGGCCACGCATTTCACCTATAAATTCCATAAACTCCAAAGGAGTCAACGATTCATATAAAACTGCATTTTCAGGAATATAACCAACCTGCCTTTTAATTTCGAGAGTTTGTGTGCGCAGATCTTTTCCGAAAATAGTGATGTCTCCCTGAAATTCAGTAATTAAGCCGCAGAGAATTTTTACTGTTGTTGATTTTCCGGCGCCGTTTGGACCAATATATCCAATAATTTGTCCTGAAGTGATATTCAGATCAATGCCATGCAGAACCTGCTTCTGTCCATACTTCTTCTGAAGACTGTGAATTTCAACTATAGTTTGATTTTGCATAAGGGTTGATGTGCTAAATAGATTATTCGAAAAACAAATATAAAATATTCCTGAAGCTTATCGAACATATTTTTAAAATTCAAGGTGATATTTACTTCTCGAAATCCTTTATTAAGTAAATTTGAACATCTCAAAACTATTCAATTCATGAATAAAATCCGTTTGTTTCTGATATTTAGTATTTTAATTGTTGTTAGTTGTACCAACACCAAAAGCCAGATGATTGATCAAACTACCGTTAAAGAACTCAATTTGAATCGTTACCTTGGAACATGGTACGAAATTGCCCGTTTCCCGCATTCGTTTGAGAAGAATCTGGTTGGAGTAACTGCTACTTATAGTTTGCGTGATGATGGCAAAATTGAAGTCCTGAATCAAGGCTACAAAAACACCTTGGATGGTGAACGCTCGAAGGCTGTGGGGAAAGCTAAAATCCCGAATAAACAGGAGCCTGGAAAGTTGAAGGTTTCCTTTTTCTGGATTTTTTATGCCGATTACAATGTTCTGGAACTGGATGAAAACTACCAGTATGTAATGATCGGCAGTTCATCAGACAAATACTTCTGGATATTGTGCCGCACTCCCCAGATGGCTCCTGAAGTTTACGAAATGCTGTTGGAGAAAGCCCGAAAACGAGGATACAATCTGGCAAAACTGGAGAAAGTTCAGCAACCCAAAAATTAATAATTAACTTTGTCTTAATCACGGGGTGACTTTAATTTACCCCGTGAATAATCCTGTAATTTTAAAAATATCGAAACATGAAATCAAAAATATTTATCGCCATTATTTTCAGTATGTTATTCATTCTACCTGAAAGTTTTGGACAGGATTCAATTCAGGCAAAACCAGACACCTCAAAAATTGAAAAGACAGCTAAACAAAAGCTGGTGTATAAATTCGATATCATGGAGAATATTGCGCCGGCCATCTGGAGGAAAACCAGGCAGGCTTTCGCAGCAGCTGACTCGATGAATGCCGATTTGATCCTGATACACATGAATACATACGGGGGCGCTGTGGTTGATGCAGATTCGATTCGTACCCGAATTTTGAACAGCAAAATTCCGGTAATCGTGTTCGTCGACAATAATGCTGCTTCTGCCGGTGCACTCATTTCGATTGCATGCGACCGCATTTACATGCGAACCGGTGGCTCAATTGGTGCTGCAACTGTAGTGAATCAGACCGGAGAAAAAATGCCCGATAAATATCAGTCATATATGCGTGCCACCATGCGAGCTACTGCTGAATCACACGGCCGTGATACTATCATCCACGGGCAAGACACCACCTATCGCTGGAAACGCGATCCTTTGATTGCTGAAGCGATGGTTGACGAACGGGTTTATATTCCTGGTGTTATTGATACTGGCAAAATTCTGACATTCACTCCGTCGGAAGCCATGAAAAACGGCTATTGCGAAGGCATTTGCGAAACTGTGGATGAGGTGCTGAAACTGAATGGAATGGAGAATGCCCGGATCGTTCAATATAAACCAACAGCTCTTGAACAATTTATTGGTTTTATGGTGAACCCAATCGTTTCAGGAATTTTGATTATGTTTATTTTGGGCGGAATTTATTTTGAAATGCAGTCGCCCGGTATTGGATTTCCGCTTGGCGTGGCCATACTTGGTGCTGTTTTGTATTTTTCGCCACTTTACCTCGAAGGTTTGGCCGCGAACTGGGAAATACTACTCTTTGTTATCGGATTAATACTGATTGCCCTCGAAATATTTGTAGTGCCCGGATTTGGTGTAACTGGTATTGCTGGCATCACGCTGGCATTTTCAGGATTGGTACTCAGTCTGGTCAAAAATGTCAACTTTACATTTGAGCAGGTTCCTATGAATGATTTACTGATTGCCCTGGCAACCGTTTTGTCAGGAACTGTTGGTGGAATAGGATTAGCCATTTATTTGAGTCAGAAAATGTTTACTGCGGAAACCGGCCGATTTTCGCATCTTTCACTTCATCAGGTTATGAAAATAGAAGATGGCTACGTGGGGATTGATCCTGAATTGCTTCAGTTGAATGGTAAACATGGTGTTGCTGCTACTACTTTACGTCCTTCCGGAAAAATAAATATTGATGGAAAAATATATGATGCCATGGCCGAAGTTGGAATGATTGAAAAAGGAACCACGGTTATTGTTACAAAAGCAGAAGCTGCTCAATTGTATGTGGATCGCGAATAAGTAATGCTATTACTCACGGGGTTACTCGAAGTCACCCCGTGAGTAAGTTTAGTTTCCAAATCGTTTCATTGCATCTTCCATCATCCTAATGGTTGCAGTTGCTCCACAACGGCTACATCCGGCAGCCTGAACAGCCAATAGCTGATCGAGCGTGCGAACTCCACCTGCAGCTTTTACCTTTACATTTGGACCGACACTTTTTTTCATCAGTTCCAAAATCGGAATTGTTGCTCCGGCATAATTGTAATCGCCGTTTGGCTGCTTTACGAAACCGAAACCGGAAGAAGTTTTGACATAGTCTGCACCTGTTTCAGTACAAATCCGGCAAAGCGTTATAATATCGTCATCTTTGCTTACGTAGTCGGTTTCGAAAATAACCTTTACAATGGCATTGTGCTGATTAACAGCTTCCGTTACAGAACCGATTTCTTCAGCAATATAATTCCAGTCGCCCTGTAAAGCCTTGCCAATGTTAATAACCATGTCAATTTCAACAGCGCCATCTTTACATGCAGTTTCGGCTTCAAAAACTTTAACCGAAATGGCCGAGTTTCCTGCAGGAAAACCAATGACACAGCCCACCAAAACGTCACTACCTTTCAAAAATTCAACAGCTTGTTTCACAGCATATGGTTTAACACAGACCGATGCCACATCGTATTTCCGGGCCACTTCGCATTCTCGCTTCAAATCTTCATCGGTCATTGTCGGATGAAGAATGGAGTGATCAATCATTTTTGCCAGCTTGTAGATGGTTTTGTTCATGGGATATCTGATTTAATTGTTCAAGTTATTATTCCTTTAATAGTTATCTATTCTAGCGCTAATATTTTAATCGCTAAATCTTCCTGAAATTCACGACAAACAAGAGTAGCCGATCCATTCACAGATTCCAGATTCTCTGATCCTTCGTATTTTTCCGGAAACAGGATTTATCCATTCAGCAGAATATTTTCCATCCGGAATTTGAAGGGTTAATTCCAGCAAATTTCCTTTTTCAAGATAAATGGCATATTGTTTACCGGTTTCTGCCAAAACCTGAAAATCAGCCAGAGTTCCTTTCGAAACTTTCAATATTGAATTGTCCATGTTCATTTGGATAAAATGGAAGCCTTCAACAAAATCTTTCAGGATTATCAATTGTCTCCGGTATTCAGTTCCTCCCCAGCCCGGAGTTACCTGATCGATGGCAAAGGTTCCGTCCTCCGAACCTACCGTAAACGAATAGTCGAGATTATTGTAAAGGGCCCCGCCAGCCAAAATGAATTTCCAGGCCTGAGTACGATAATAAAAATCAGAATGAGGCATAAATCCGGTTTCGTCCAGTCCAATTACTTTTTTTAGTTCAAGATTCGAAGAAGCGGCTTCCGGATAAGCGTAATGAAAATTGAATATCGAGATGTTGGGATCCGGATTTTCGATTTTATTCCGATAGTTGCTAATGTTTTGAGCAATCAAATGTTTGTTGGGTAACCGTTTTTCCTCATCAGTAATAATCTGTGCAATTTTCTTTTGCCAATCGAGCGATACTGAAGTTGCAGTTTCAACAATTTGCTGCCATTTATTTGGATGCGAAATGGTATCTGTTTTAGCAATTTTTTCCTCCAATTTTGGATTGTCAGACCAGGGTTCATTCTGAATTTCGAAAAAAACATTCCCAAATGAATTCAATTCCTGAACTACTTTTCGAACGTATTTTTCCTGAACGTCCATCAACTGCCCGCTATTGATCGTATTAACCTGTTTAAACGAAATGGAATCGAATCCCTGAATATTATTCTTCGGATTAAAAGGGCTGTTCGACCACTGGTGATTGCTGTAATAGGAAGTAAAGAGGCTTACTTCAACTACAATATCGTTTTCAGAAGCCTTGGAGATAAAAGTATTCAGGCGGTCGAAGAATGAATTGTTCCATTTTGAAAGATCATATTTTAGTGTCTCAGCATCTTTGGGCCATGGAGTTAACCAGTCATTAAACTCCGGACACATGGTGTTGTTGGTGATCCCGAAATTGTTGCCACCAGCTTCGGAGTATGGACCGATAAAAATCCGCGTATAGTTAAAACCTTCCTTTTTCAGGGTTCCCAGGTATTTTTCGTAATCAAAAGCTGCATTCATCACGGCTCCGTAGTGTTCTCCTGATGTCAGCAGAATAGTAGGTTTTCCGTGAAAAAGAAAATAATTTGGATTTTCAGGATGAAGTTTTAAAATATCCTGAACAGCCAATTGTTTGGTTTGGCAACCTGAAAAAATTGAAAATAAACTTAGAAGTAGAATGTTAATTAGGTTTTTCATGGTTGGATCATATTCATTTGAAATCTACTTTTTCAATACATTCCAGAAATCTTCAGCTAATGCTTTTTCGTCAATTTTGACGTAAGCCCTGATTATTCGCTGTTTGTTTTCCTGTGGAGTTTTTACCGTTTTTATCTGAGCCAGAGCAGGATTCAGGTATGCTTCAATTAAAGCCAGATCCCACATTACACGGGTTTCGTCCTGTGGATTTTGCTCACGCCAGCGGCCTTCCAGAATCTTCTCAGCTTCTTTGGACTCATCCAGTTTGCTGTAAGTTTCTTCCCGTTTAAACTGAAGCGGAAGGGCAGCCTCAAGGCACATCATTGTCAGATCGAGTCCTTCAAGGTTTAGCAGATAATCAAAGGCATTCAGGTCGTTCCGGATGTTGAATTCATTTTTATTCCAGATTTTTGTGTTTGGATTGTATTGTGCACCCAGCGAAAAACAACGGATTCTGGATTTGATTTCAGGAGCAAGAAGAATGGCAGACGCCAGGTTGGTCATAGCTCCAATAGTTAGAATGTCGAGTTTTTCATTCTCCGGAATACTTTTTACTGCAGCAATTATAGCTCGTGCAGCTTTCGAGTCGCGCGGATCCTGTTGTCCCCAGGCGCGCCCAATCTGGCGGTCGGCACCAATCGGGTGGAAGATATCCGATCGATTAAGCGCTTTCAGAATCTGCTCATTCAGGCGCTGACTTTCAGCAACTGTATTCAAACCTTTGGTTTCATATGCATTCCATTTTTCGAAAACCAGCAAATCAGGATTGTTGAAATGAGCCGAACTCAGACCAATCAATTCTACTGAAGGTTCTTTCACCAAACGAACGATAGCATACAAATCATCCATTTCGTTGCCGGTGTCGGCGTCGAGCCAAACTTTTTGTTTCTGAGCGGATGATGGCAAAATCATCAAAAAACACACGAACAGGACCAGGGTATATTTCATTGATCTTTTGGTTTATAGCAGATTAAGAATTTCGGAAATTTTGGAAACCGTTTGAAATGAATCGGTTTCATCTGATGGTTGATGTTTTTCGTGTTGCCACATTACTTCAAAGGGAATATGTATTGCTTCAGCTCCAATGTTTATAACAGGTAGAATGTCCGACTTGATTGAATTGCCAACCATCAGAAATTCATTAGGTTCAATATCGAGATGAGAGAGCAGTTTTTGGTAATTTATTTCCTGTTTATCGCTCATAATTTCGATGTGATGAAAATATCCGATCAATCCGGACCGCTTTAATTTTTGTTCCTGATCCAGCAAATCTCCTTTTGTCACAAGTATCAGTTTGTATTTTCCCTGAAGTTTCTGCAACACATTTTCAATGCCGTCGAGCAATTGAATGGGCATGGTCAGCAGTGATTTTCCGATTTCAATAATCCGGCTGATTTCTGGAGGTTTTATTTGGCCGTCTGTTTCGTGAAGTGCTGTTTCAACCATCGACAACATAAAGCCTTTGGCACCATATCCGTATATTTCAAGGTTTTGTATTTCAGTCTTAAACAGTTCTGCCGAAGTCTCTTTTTCAATTCGGTATGGGTTCAGTATTTGGCAAAATTCTTTTTCAACATCCTGATAAAACGGTTCATTGACCCAAAGCGTGTCATCGGCATCAAACCCGATGACTTTGATTGTGTTCTGCATTATTGACTGTTTTTAAAAAACCGGAATCCGAAGTTAATCAATTCCGTTGTTTTTAACTACACCGGAATACCAGTAGGCTGATGCTTTCGGTGTCCTTTCGAGAGTTTTCATGTCAACATGAACCAGTCCGAATTGCTTTTGATATCCCAATGCCCATTCAAAATTATCGAGCAGCGACCATGCAAAATACCCCTGCAGATTTACCCCGTTTTGCATGGCCTCATGACTGGCTTCCAGATAATTCTTAATGAAATTAATTCTCGGAGTGTCAATTACTTCACCATTCACAACTGAATCGTCGTTTGACATTCCGTTTTCAGTAACAATGATTGCCGGATGGGAATATCGCTTATCAATCCATTCCAGAAGTTTGCGAAAACCCCACGGAACAACAGCCCAATCCATGGAGGTTGTTTCCCATGCCGGATCGACAGAAAGGTCAACATTCTGATCTTCCGAAATTCCACCATTTCCGTACACACTTTGCTTTTCGTCGGTTTCTTTGGCATTGGCTGCAAACATGGTGGTGTAGTGATTCAATCCAAAAAAATCGCTTGAGCCAACCAGCATTTCCTTTTCTTCCGGAGTAAATTGAGGTAGTTTGTGACCGATTCGCCTCCGCATTTCTTCAGGATAATCGCCAACCCAGATCGGATCGGCAAACCAGCCGGCAAAAAACAGCAAGGCACGTTCGGCGGCTTCATGATCTTCAGGTTTGTCAGTCAGGGGTTCGCGCCAGTCACAGTTAAGCGAAATGCCGATTTGTCCTTTTTGCTCCGCCTGATATTTTTCGCGGTAAATCTTTACCGCTTGAGCATGTGCACGTAATTCATTGTGAGCTGCCAGGTACGGTTCTGTTTTTGACACACGGCCCGGAGCAAAAACACCTTGTCCGTAACCCAAAATAGCTACCACCCAAGGTTCGTTAATGGTGATCCAGTTCTTCACCCTGTTGCCAAAATGTTCGAAGCAAATGTCAGCGTATTGAGCAAAGTCTTCAGCAATGTTCGGATTCAGCCAGCCGTCGTGTGCCATTTGCAGTTCGAGAGGTAAATCCCAATGGTAAAGAGTAGCCCATGGTTCAATGTTGTTTTCCAGAAGGCAGTCAATCATATCAGAATAAAACTGAATTCCCAGTTCGTTTATTTCTCCTTTTCCTGAAGGTAATATTCGAGGCCATGAAAATGAAAACCGGAATGCTTTAATGCCCATTTTTGCCATCAGAGCAATGTCTTCACGGTAAGTATGATAGAAATCGCAGGCCACATCGGCATGTTCACTGTTCACCGTTTTGCCTGGAATGCGCACAAATGCATCCCAAATTGAAGGGCCTTTGCCATCGTCAAAAGCCGCTCCCTCAATCTGGTAACTTGAAGTTGAGGTTCCCCAGACAAACCCATTCGTAAATTTTTTCATTGTATTTTTTTGTTGTTTTCTTCTTGTTGTAAAAATAACAAAAAGAAGATCACAAAAAAGGATCAATTTTCAAATGTGTTTAAAAAGAATTAAAAGGTGAAAATGGGCAAAAGGGTAGGAGGGAATGGTTGTTAGTGTTCAGTGCCTTTTATAAACAGCAGAAAATAGATAATTACCAAAATTGTTACGACTGATGTGGAGAGAAAAGCAGCTTCAACGCCAAACTTATACCAAATTGCACCGGCCAGCGAACTGGCAAACAATGCAGCCAGACTTTGAAATCCGACGAATGATCCTATTGCTGTAGCCGTATCTTTTTTATTGGTTATGTTGCTGATCCAGGCTTTGGTGATACCTTCGGTAGCGGCAGCATAAAGTCCGTAAAGGGAGAACAGAGCTAAATAAACGTAAAGATTAGAAGTCAAAGCCATTCCGGTATAAACAACTGCAAACAAAACCAATCCGAATGTGAAAACGGTTTTCATACTGAATTTATCAGCGATCATGCCCATCGGAAAAGCTGACAGGGCATAAACCAGGTTGTAAAAAATATAAAGGCCAATCACCCTCGTGTCGTTCATTCCTGACTGTCTGATTTTCAGGAGAAGCAACATGTCAGAACTGTTGAATAGCGCAAATAAAAGTAATCCGAACACCAATTTTCGGTACATTAACGGACTTTGTTTCCAGTATTTCAGGAATGAGAAGAATGGGGTATGCACCTTAACCGATGGATGCTGGTGTATTTTATCTTTTATCATGAATGTGGAACTAATTGCTGCAAGACCAGGGACAAAAGCAATCAGGAACAACGTTTTGTAATCGTTTGGTCTGAAGTACAAAAAAATCAGCGCAGCTAGCGGTCCCAGAACAGCCCCGAAAGTGTCGGCTGACCGGTGAAACCCAAAAACTTTACCTTTTGTTTGGGGAGTGGCTTCGTCTGAAATCATCGCGTCACGTGCTCCGGTCCGCAATCCTTTACCAAGGCGGTCGAGGGTTCGTGCAAAAAATATCCAGGCCGGTAAGAGGAATAAAATCATCATTGGCTTGGAGATCGCACTCACCGTATATCCCAGTTGAATGAAAGGGGCTCGTTTGCCCGAATTATCTGATAGTTTTCCAAAATAGCCTTTGCAAAGGCCGGCGGTAGCTTCGGCGATTCCTTCCAGAACACCGATTAGCACGACAGAAAAGCCGATGCTTTCCAGAAACGCCGGCATCACCGGGTAAAGCATTTCGCTGGCGGTGTCGGTAAACAGGCTAATGAGCGATAAAATCCAGACTGTCCGGGTAATGGTTTTCATAAAGCCAATTCGTATTTAAAATCCTAATACTTAAGTGAGACGAAGTATTTGATATGTTATTCTCCGTTGCCTCGCAATTGAGGCTGTTCAAGGAGATCATGCAATATACCGGCAACATCACCAACCACTTTACGGCAAATTATTTTGTGATGTTTTCGCTCTTCAACCTGTGCTTCGGTTGCATGTTTCTTAAGCAGCTCTTTGCAATTGGCAGTGCCGTATATATCTTCAACCTGATGATACAATTCCCTGACTTTTTGGTATACATGCAGCTTGGTTTCCATATCATTTGGATGATCATTTCCATAGGCCAGTCCAAGTACCATAAACCCTCCGGTTACTGCCCCGCAGGTTTGCCGCAGTCTGCCCATTCCGCCGCCAAAAGCCGATGAAATGAGTTTAGCTGTGCGTTCTTCCAAATCGAAGCGGTCGGTATAAGCCAGTAATATCGATTGTGAGCAGGCATAACCTTCGTCGAAATAGGATTGAGCCTTGGTACTAATTTCCTGTTTGGGGTTGAGATATGAAATCATGGGAAAACTGTTTAGATATCAAAGATTACATAAATTTGAAAGAAGAACAAGTCTGAATGATTACTTTTCGGTGTCATTCATTTTAGTGGGATGAATCTACGGTAAATTAAAAAGGATTTTAAATTCCGAAATTGGCTGAATTATTTGTACGTTTGTCATCCTTAATACTGGGGCTGACCGGTTTTGACAGCGGGTAGAAGAGGTATGTAAGCATGTAGGGCCTTGATCGCACAGCCCGTAAAACTCGGCGTTCAAAATTCAATTGGCGAAAACAACTACGCTCTTGCTGCGTAACCGAAATTAAGTAGGTTACACTTTATTCCGGTATTAGATACTGGAACGAGACATCGCCCGGGTGCCACTCCCTGAAGCGGCCTGATCCGGCGGTGCAACTAAATCGGGGATAGTGAAAGTCGTGCTTCGTGGCTTTTGCAAAATTAAGAAGCTAAGGTAAAAGTCGGTGGCCCTGATCCTGCTTTTATTCGAAAATCAAGTCTGGGGATAAACATGTAGAAAGCATATTGCTTCCTCGTTTGGACGCGGGTTCGATTCCCGCCAGCTCCACTTTTTCAAAATGCACATCAAAGCAAACTCCTGTAAATATCACATTTACAGGAGTTTTTTGTTTTTAGGAAATGCAACAAAATGCATTTAAACGCATCTGCCGAGGTGCAAATTCGGGAGTTTACCCGAAAAACAAAATAACTCCCGAATTTGCACCTTGAACGTTTGTATTGCATTGAATTGCAGTGTTTTGCATTTCAGGTTTTTTCATTGCTAAAGTATATTTACAAACAAAAATTAAACGATTTTAGTATGAAAAAGCAAGAAACTTATGCCGTTCGCTTTGTTGTTCGCAAAAGCAAAGTAGCACAAAATGAGAAATCGCCTCTTTCAGTGCGAGTTACAATTAATGCCCAAAGAGTAGAAATGTCTTTAGGTTGGTATGTAACTGAAAGTATTTGGGATGAAAAGATGCAGAGATGTACAGGTAGCACAAGAGAAGCAAAAGGGACTAATGGCTTTATTGATGCTACTACTTTCCGGTTAACGGACATTCGCCAACGATTACTAATTGAAGGAAAAGATGTGACAGCAGATTTTATTAAGGCGCGTTACAAAGGACTGCCTGATCCTGATGAAATTCCAAATCCGACTATTATTGAACTATACGATGAGCACAATCGAAAATTTCATGAATTAATTGGCACAAATAAACATTCAATTTCAACTTACAACCGTCATTTAACATCAAGAGGTCATCTCGAAAAATTTATTCAAAAAGTATATGGAAAAGCTGACTTGTCATTTGAATTCATCGATTTCAAATTTTTAAATGAATACGAACATTATTTGAAGTCAGTTCGGAAATGCAATCACAATTCGACCATGAAATACATTAAAAATGCGGGTAAAATAATTAACCTGGCATTTGCAGAAGGCTATTTAGATCGAAATCCATTCAGTAGGTTTAAACTTTCTTATGAGACGGTTAAACGGGAAGCATTAACGGAAAAAGAAATTCAGCGAATTGTTGCCCTTGATGTTGATGAAAGATTAGACCGGGTTAAAGATTGCTTTTTATTTAGTATTTACAGTGGAATTCCATTTGGCGATCTTGAAACACTTACCATGGATGATATCCACGAAGACAAAGGAGGTAACCTTTGGATAAGTAAAAGCAGGAACAAAACAGACGTGGAATTTATTACACCTGTTTTACCTATTCCTTTAAGTTTGATTAAAAAGTACGAATCACATCCAAAACGTATAATCAATAATTTGGTATTACCTGTAATTACCAATCAACGATACAATGCTTATTTAAAGGAAATTGCTACTTTAGCCAAGATAAATAAAAACTTAACGACTCATCTTGCCAGACACACATTTGCAACCACTGTTACTTTGGATAATGGTATACCCATTGAAATTGTATCAAAAATGCTTGGACACCGGGACATTAAAACCACTCAAATTTATGCTCAGGTTCAACAAAAGGCCATCTTTTTTAGTATGAAAAAGTTAATGGATAAAAATGAGCAGGATGATACCCTGAACATTGAAAACAATCAGAAAGGGAACAAAAAATGATTCAATTAGGAAAATTAATTTTACCGACTGTTTTGTCGGTTGATACTATTCAAGAAAAAGTCACTCTTCGAATTCCAAATTATGGAACTCAAGAATACATTAAACAATCGGATTGCTTTTTGCAATTGACTTTTATTGGATCCAGTCTTGAGGTTGATTATTGCTCAGAGGATGGTATTCCTTAAGTAATATAATCAGTTGATATTTCGGTGATATTGTGCCACTTGTTTCGGTGATGTTGTGCCACAAAAAAAGGGATGATTTCGTGACCAAATTTATTAATTAATTTGAGTTTTTTTCATCTTGTTTTTTCTCATTGATTCTCCTGTTAATTCAATGCGATGTGAAGAGTGTACCATCCGGTCTAAAATTGCATCGGCAATGGTTCCTTCCCCAATTGTTTCATGCCAGTTTT
>Ga0209386_1000057_pt1 | contig 59557 bp, 53 predicted proteins | sample NGEPertwo_FD_184510 | JGI IMG/M metagenome (GOLD analysis project Ga0209386, IMG submission 184510) | Arctic peat soil microbial communities from the Barrow Environmental Observatory site, Barrow, Alaska, USA - NGEE Permafrost154B-two... | ecosystem: Environmental > Terrestrial > Soil > Wetlands...
CAGTCGGGCTTCTCAAACTTTATCTTAAAATCTTCAAATAGTCTCATGGTGTTTTTTTCTTAAATTTAATAAAAAACCATTCCCCCAAAAAGGCTATATATGATTAGTTATCAACAATTTGATGTTTGTAGACGGACTCTAAATAAAGTTGCGGCAAATCCATCACTCCAGGCATATCTGACATATTCAGGAACAGCTACTGAAAAAGAACTTACTACTACAGTATTATTAACTATTTTAGCCTGAGCCTGAAAATAAACCTGATCCGATCCCGCAATCTCAAAACCTGATAATCCTGAAGCCGATGCCAATAATCCACTTCCAACAGAAGCCGGATCAAAGGCTATGAATAAAAGAATTTCTTGAAACCAACTATCCCCGAGGCAGAGCCATAGGGGTATTTCGCTGGTTTCATTTTGACCTTAGGGTCAAAAACCAAAATTCTGTATTTAGATTCCCTCTCATGAGGGAAAACTTATAGGAAACCCCGGGGCAAAGCCCCCGAGGAATTCTTTCGATTAAATTACGGGTAGAATCCATTGAGCCAGGCGGATTCTAGTCAATGGGCGAATGTTAGGTTTTTGCATGGGGTCGCAGGGACAGGACATGTCCTGTCAGTACTATGATTTAAAAAGGAAAAAGCTGAACGAGTGCGAAGCAAGTTTTTCATTTCCCTAACGGAAGGAGAAAAGCTCCCTTTACTTTTCCGGATGGCGTAAATAACTTTGCCCGGTAATTTGAGTGTAACTAGAATTTCTCTGTCCACTCCGGAAAGCCAATTGATTATTTTTTTTCTTGGGATTGAGTGAACGACTAAAAAAAAGTGGCAAAGCCACTTTTCAGTATCATCCAGAATATGGATTTCCAGTTCCGGCGTAGACTTCTTCATCGGCTGCCGATGATAGAAACTGTTTGAATGGAGCTTCACCGCAATTGAGGCAGAAAACCTTCCGATCGGATGGCCAGTAGTAAATACTTGTGCCTTTTTTCAGGATACAACCACATTTTGAGCATGTTGAACTGAACTTTGCAGTAATTTGCCGGGGATCGTTTTTGTAAGTCATGATGATGAATTTTAGTGAATGAAATTGTTTTGATTGGCATATTGAGATTCAACTTTCTCTGAACCCCAGGCTTCACGCATAGCTTCCATCGACATCAATTTGCCGGATTTCTTATGGTATTCTCCTTTATGCCAATACCAGGCAGTTTTCGGATGTGAAAATCGAAATCCTTCTCCTTTTAAGGTTTCCCTGACTGCAAAAGTATTTCCGGTAATCCAGATCCAGGAACCGATTATTTCAATCTCAATTCCCTGGATAAATATAATCCGGTCGAGTCGTTGCCGGATCTCTTCGGAGACCTGTTGTTCGTATTCCTTTCGTCCTTCCGAAAAATCGGTATTGCCGTTAATCAGTTTTCTGGATAACCTGTCGTACAAATCGTTGATCAGCTGCATGATGGCCGTATCGCCACCTTTGTCGGGATGATAAAGGAATGCCAATCTGCGGTATTCCTTGCGCAATTCATCCAACGTTTTAATGCCCTCGAAAAATTTCATGTATTTCACCGCTGCCCTGCGGATTTTTATAGGCTGGCTCTCCTGTTAATTTTGAGCCAAACCCAATTGAGCAGTCCGGATTCTGTCAAGGGCTAATGTCAGTTTTGAGTATGCGAAAAACTGAACTAGCGCCTTCGGCGTTGTTTAAGTAAAGTATTTCCGAAAAGTCCAAACCCTTGACTGTTCCGGGATGCGATCAATAACTTTGGAGAGAAATTATTGGAGAGAGTAATACCTAAAGGAAAATTATTTAAGCAAGCATTCATTAAATCCAATACATTTTAGCTCAAATTAAAATTTTCGTTATCTTTGGATTAGTAAAAACGTTCTTCAATATCATTGCAGAGTATTTATCGAGACCATGAAAATTCAGACTCCGTAAATCACTGAACATAAGCTTATTCTATTTTAAAATGTGCCCTTGTTCTGGGCACTGAAGTCAAATCATATCAAAAGCGCTTAAATCCAACGATTTAAGCGCTTTTCTTTTTGGCTGAAATATCAAAAAACTTCATATCTGGTCAGGTTTACCGAGTCAAAATCGAGACCACAATTTTTGATCCTTCCTATGGTTCCGGCAAAATCTGCAATGATTTGAAAACAAACATTTTATTTGACTCTTTTTGAATCTTAAAATAAAGAAGTGAACCCAAAATATTTTCTCAATGTGATTCCATAATCCTGAAATTTGATTATAACGGCATCAATATGTGAGTAATAAATATGTGAGTAATAAATTATCGTTCTTCCATTTGTAAACCATCAGGTGGCCTTTCAAAAATTCAAACAGTCTTTCAGTCTAAACCAGATCTATTCATATTCCCCGATCAGGATACCTGAAACATTCCAGGAACTAAAACTTCCACCTTCGTTTTTTCCAATCGGAATAGCTACAGATATTTTATGTTTTCCGGATGAAAGATTTAATACCGGATAAAAGACCGGGTTGGTTGCCGTCCCCGGACACCAGCCGGAACGACTGTAATCGCTTGAAGTTACACCGTTCCAGAAATTACCGGAAGCAGGATTGTATTTTCGGAAAGTGCCACAGTCGCTTCGCCATGGAGTGAATTGAAATAAAATCTTTTCATCAAGCAAAATGGTGTTCATTTTCTGATTAAACTCATCACCCTTACCCCATCCTCCGTGGCCAGTTGTAATGTATCGCATCTGAATATTACTTACACCTTCAGGAACAGTAAAATCAATCTTCAGTGAATCATTTTCGAACATGGTTCCGTATTCCTGACCCGACATTTCCATTACATTTAAGGTATTGAAAAGTGGCAGGACCCAATACCTTTTTGCAGGTTCTTCAGAAATTTCCATACTTCCGGGATAATAGTTCAATTTCAGACTTACACGATGTCCACCCTTATCGTAATTACCAATAAAAACACCTACCCAGCATTCGTCCTGCAACAAAGGAAGCAGTTCGGTAACCTCTTGTTTATAAAAGGTAGAATCTTCCCATTGCTCGCCGTAAACGGTAACTTTATCATTGAACTGACCAATCCCGAACGAGGTGAAAAATCGCATAATTTCGACCAGCGGAGAATAGTTCTCGGTAGCAATGACTCCCTGATAAGATTTTCCGTTTCTGGCCTGAAACATTGGTAAAGCGGCGGTACCATTTTTCAGGCCATCCAGAAACGACTTTTCTTTATCCTGAGAAATCAGAAAAACGGTTCCAGTCCGGTCATAAGCATCGCCATTCGAATGCTGGTATAATTCAACAAAAAGTTGTGTATCATCAGGCACAACCGGTAGTTTAACTTTCTTAAGGATGACAGTTCCTTCAGAATATTTAAAGGTTTTTCCCGATTCAGTATCTGTCGAATTTACAATCTCGTTACCGAAACTGATTTGTTCATTGTTAAAGACATTTACAGTGGTGATCAAACTCTCAGTTATCCGGTATTTGTACAAAGGTAAATCCATGCCTTCACCCATCTCAGACGAAAGAATAGATTCGGTATCCTTCTGTTTTAGCTTTTTAACTTCAGTAGCCACTATTTCATAATTTCCATTCCTTATAATTTTCAATACCAATCCGTCAGGAATTCCGTAAGCCATTGCCGGGGAACCTTTCACTCCCAATTCTTTGGTATACCAGATGTCGATTGAATTTGACCGAAGTGATGTTGTGACCTTTTTACAGGTATAGCCAAGAATTACATCAGTTTCATTGGTTTCTTCCAGAACCGGATATTCTGAAAAAGCCATTGAAGTATGGATTGTTTTACCATCAGAGAAACTGGCTACCTGAAAAGTCTTTTCAGTGGAAAAATCGATGTAGTTTGCTTCCTTGGCAACACCTGAAATTAGTTTTTCAGAAGTATTCTCTGACCATGATTTTGAAGCAGATGAAGAACACAACAGCTTTGTTGCCGGCCCATCCGTTCTGAGTTTTCCATTGATAATAACCTGATAAGTTATCTCAGCTTCAATCTGCATTTTAGCCGAAAAAGCAAAATTTGAAAAAGAAAACAGGATCAGGATTAAAGCACTAATTATTTTTTTCATAGCTGAAGGTTTTTCATTCAAATATTTAATACAACAGAGTTAATTTACAATTTCGAATTTGACATTGTAAAATTAAAAAGAAGCTGTCCCGCAAGACAGCCTCTTTTCTATAAATCTACAAATATTTTAATAATAAATGGTCTGGTTTTATTGACCACCACCATAGTCAGGTGCTGTTTTATCCCACCAAACTCTTTCTGCATTCAAAACGTCACCCATATTGTTGTCAGGAGTAAATCCCTGATCGGTAATGGAAGTCTGCCAATTGGCCTTATTGTTATCAATCGTTGGAGTTGTTACCGGGAAACGACGTGGAAGTTTCAATTCGGTACCGGAAACGGTGTAAAGTTCCCATGCCCAAATAGTACTTCCTTTTTTCGGATAGCCAGTCCGACGGGCTACAGACACACATTGGTAAGGATTATCGAATAAATTTACCATTTCCTGAAGGACAATCTTTTCGACGTTTTTTGAGTCACCAACAATATATTTAACATCGTCCTTTGCAAGAAGTGCGTCGATTTCACCGCTTGCAAGTGCACGCGTTGCGTAGTCTGAAATTTGCGCTTTTGCTGCACGGTTGTCATAATTCTGAACTGAAAGAGACACACCTTTTTCATACCATTCCTGTGCCGTTCCAATGCCAGATATATAACCTTTTTCAATAAATTCTGCCAAATAGAGGCATACTTCAGGGGCACCCAAAATATAATTCATATACTCACCCGTACGTCCATCTTGCTTTGGTTTAATGAAATTATAATCGACATAAGGGAGACGACTATATTTAGCACCGTCAGCATCAACTAAAGTGGCACCAAAATAATCATTTACGCCAGAACTGTCGGGAGCAACAGGTCCGCCAATCAATCTATCCCATGGCTCGTTAACAGGTTTTTTAGCGAATTTGGGAACTGTTATGCCGGCTGTAGATTCTAAAGCTGTTATTGCAGCGTCGTCCAAAGAATTTGTCCGGAAACAAACTCTAAGGCGCGGATCATTGCTTTTACGCAAAAACATGCTGTAATTTTTGGATGGAGCATAATTTTCAATCCAGAGTGAATTTGTTCCGCCCGGGCCCAATTCATTTGCACTAGGAGCCCAAACAGCCTGTTGGTCTTCTTCTGTAATCAACAGTACTTTCCCATCTTTACCTTTTAGAGAAACGATTGCAGACAAAACTTGTTTCATTTTGGGATTATCCGCTTTTTCAAGGCGAGCTGCAATACGCAGTTTCAAACTATTGGCATAACGGGCCCACAATTCCCAGTCGCCTGAGTACATAAAATCCTGATTCCCGATTTGAACTTGAGTTGCATCGGCACTGGTTAATACGCTAATTGCATCATCAAGTTCGTTAATCCAGATATCAAAAAGTTCTTGCTGAGAATTGAATTTAGGTGTTAAATTTCCCCCGTAACGGGCATCAATGGCTTCTGAATAAACCAGGCTTCCTTGCCAGTCTGATTCCCTGATCGCAAGTTCAATAACCGGGATAAAAGTAGTTGCTCTGAAAGCCTGATAAACGGCTTTATTCTCAGGATCCATGTTATCAATCCGGTTGCGGATTTCTTTCATATCAATCATAACCCGATAGAGTGGAACACCGCCTAAAGCAGCTACATTATTAAAGTCAGATCCTGTTCCAGCTCTTGCTACAGTCATTTGAGCATATCTCCAAAAATATACGCTATTGTTGTAGAACCATTGAAGGTACTCGTCCCCTGCACTGTTATACAAGGCATTGGTGAATAGATGTGTGAGATCAGGATCAGTTACCTCTCCCGGGTTTTTATTTGTTTCTGCAAACCGATCGGTACAATTAACCAGTAAAATAGTCAACAGAACTACCGATAGCATCTTATATATTCCTTTTTTCATATTTTGCATTTTAAATATTTACAATTCAAAACAACTTATTACAACGTTACATTCAGGCTAATACCCAAAGTTCTTGTGTAAGGAGATTGTTGCCATTCGTGAGCAGATCCTGCTTCATTACTTCTAATGCTGAATGGATTCAAATTATCCTTTAAGGTTTTGTAAACAAATCCCAGATCGCGGCCAAAGAAGGCTACATCAGCTGAGGAAAAACCAACTTTTCGGCATATAGGAGAAGGAATACGGTAACTTATTGTAAGCTGCCTGAAACCGATATAGGAATTTTCCTGAAGGACAGCCTCATCGATGACACCACCACCCCATGAGTTGTTTTTCCAATGCCACCATGCTCCGTGCACCGGTTCAACCAATCCTTGTTCAAAGGCATCTTTATAGGTCATACCTCCAACATTATTACTTACTGTTTCGCCGCTCGAATTCTTCATTTGAACAATTGTACCTTCCTTAAATACTCCCTCAGGAATATAACCATCGTCATAAGTATTTCCGGTCCAGGTACTGGTCCATTCAAATCCACCGTGTTCTAAATCGCGGTTTGCAAGGGTTGATTCAAGCAAACCATAAGCGGTTCCGTATCGGCCTGAATAGGTTGAAATGTCGCCACCGATTTTCACATCAAACAAAGCTTCAACATGGAAATTCTTAAAATCAAATCCGGTAAGCACACTTCCTGTAAAATCAGGATTCATGTTCCCGACTACCTGTTTTTCATAACTTCTGGTATAATAACCACCACGTTGGCCGGCATTCCATGTTAACAGTTTTTGCCCATTCATCGGGTCATTTTCATTCGCTGTATTGTTATAAACTTCCGGACTTGAGTCTGACATCAGAACTCCCCATGGGCCTCCAACAACAGCGACTGTTCCAATACGTGTGTTTCCATAATTCCAGCTTTCATACAGATTATATTCCTCAATTCCGGGAAATAAATCGATGATGGTATTTCTGTTCCGTGCATAATTAATATTCAGAAACCAACTGAAATCTTTAAGCTTAATCGGAACCAGACTCAATGCGATCTCAATACCCTTGTTCTGAATATTACCGGCATTGATTAACTGACTCGAAACTCCGGTGTAGAAGTTTTCAGGAATCGCAAGTATTTGGTTGTAGGTGTTCTCTTTGTAATAGGAAAAATCTACACCGATGCGATTTTTGAACATTTTAGTTTCAAAACCTAACTCAATAGATTTCTTGTCCTCCGGACGAATACCAAGGTTTGGCATTTGATCATTCTTAAAGCTGTATCTTGGTAAATCACCGTTGTAACTTGTTACAGTTCCGGTACGGCTGAAACCCGGATTGATATCATACGGATTATAATCATTACCAACATGTGCCCATGAAAATCTCAATTTACCGTAGTCAACAAATTCAGGTAATTTAAATGTTTCACTGGCTAACCACGATAAACTAAGTGATGGATAGAAATAACTGAATGAGCCAGATCCATCGGCATAAGTCAATGTAGATGACCAGTCATTACGTCCTGAAACATTCAAAAATAACTGATTTTTCCATGCAATATCAGTGAAGAACATGGTTGACTGCAATATTTTTGTTCCATCAATGCCCGCTTTCTGTCCTGGTTCAAGCTTACTATTCGAAAGTGAATATTGTCCGGGAACAATCAATCCACCAGTTGTCCATGCTCCGGTATAACTGTTGGACGATTCCCAGTCTTCTGCAACCAACGAAAGAGATGCATCAAAATCATCGTTTAATTGTTTATGGAAGTTCAACCAAAGTTTTATGTCGTACTGTTCTTTTCTTGAATGGTCTAGTTCGTAACTACCTCCAGAATTTCGATAACCCTGTCCCAGAATTTTGCTTTCTGACTTCACATAGTAATTATTTAAAGACCCATCGACAACTGCGTTGAACCAATCAGTCAAAGTAAAGGTCATTCTACCAGTCAATCGAAGAGATTCCTCAACCCGTTTATTACTGTTTTCATACAGATCAAACCAAATATCCGCGCCCGGAATACTTGCACCCGGGTCAATTGTTCCATCGGGCTGTGTCTGAGGAATACCGCCATGCGCCGCTTTGTATCGGGTCCTCCAATAGGAAGTATTGTAATTACGAGCCCAGTTTCCGGTAACAAAATTCTGCATCATATTTCCTGCCGGATTTTGAGGCGCAGAATTCGAATAACTTAAGCCCAGTTCTGTAGAAATGTACTTATTAAAATTCCGCGTCACCTTCGAGAAAATTGAGTTTCTGGTAAACTTGTTACCAGGCAGAGTTCCGGTTTCACCAAAATGAGAAAGTGAAACCAGGAAGGTGGAATTTTCGCCGCCACCATCGAGGGTTACATTCGTATTCGACTGATAACCTGCTTCAAATGCATCAAGGGCATTGTTTGGTTGGGGATCATATGCTACCCAATTATTTTCGTAATCACGTACCTGGGATCCGTCCATTTTATGTCCATAACTAAGTGGCACCCACCAGTCGCCTGATGCTCCTTCAAGATAAGGTTCGCCCTGCGCGTTGGTCAGGAAAGATTTTTGAGGTGCATAAATATCATCATACCGTGTATCATATCCTGGAGGCGCTCCTTCACCATATATATTCTGAAAGGCTGGCCCGTCGTAAACCGTTTTCACGTTATACCTTTGTGATATTCTTACGCCCAAATCTTTGCGTTCTTTTCCTTTTTTGGTAGTAATCACAATTACTCCGTTCAATGCACGTGAACCATAAAGTGCAGTAGCTGCAGCGCCTTTTAGTACAGAAACTGATTCAAATTCATCAGCATTTAGATTCTTAAGTTCATTTCCCCAGTCAACACCCCCGTACTGACTTCCTCCTGAAGTAGTGTTATCGATAATTACACCATCGATAACAAATATTGGCATATTATTTCCACTTAGAGTAGAATTACCACGAATGGTAATTTTGGTACCACTAAATATACCACCTTCACTTGGAGCAATATCAACACCGGCAGCACGACCCTGAAGAGCATTTACGGGACTGATAGTTGATGATTCGGCTAATTTCTCTCCTTTAACTTCAGTTACAGCATATCCCAGCTTTTTAGCTTCTTTGGGGATTCCAAGAGCAGTAATGACAACTTCGTCCAGACCAATGTCTTCAGAGGCCATTTTTACATTGATTGAAGAACGGTTGTTTAACGGTTCTTCAACCGTTTTCATTCCAATAAATGAAAACATCAAGGTACTTGTTCCTGAAGTTACTTTAATGGAAAATTTTCCTTCCGAATCGGTTAAGGCACCATTCGCAGTTCCTTTCTCTGATACGGTAACACCTGGAATTCCAAGTCCGTCAGATTCGGAAACTACGGTTCCGGATACCGATTGCTGTGCCATGGCACTTCCTAACAGCGCAATGCACATTACAGTCAATAATAAAACCTTTCGCATTAGCTTTAATTTTAGTTAACAAATAAGTAATAAACACACGTCATTCTAATCAATGGTTAATTCAGCAAAATTCAATTCAGTAAAAACTTTCTGAAAAACCATTTCTGAAGTTCCCAACAAAGCCGACTGATCTCCCATATCTGAAACAATGATCTTGGTATTTCCTGATATTTTCTCGAGACACAGAAGGTTTAAGGATTGTTGAATCGGAGATAAAACATATTGTTTGGCTTTCGAAAGCGGGCCACTCAATACAATTATTTCCGGATTCAGCAGCTGAATAATATAAGAAAGGCCCTTACCCATGGCTTTTCCTATTCCATTCAAAATTGATATGCAAAATTCATCACCCTGCCGGGCGAAAATGATCACATCTTCGGGAGTCACTTTTTCGGGATCATCTTTAAATTTATTAATCAATGAAGAAATTGCATCTTCGGCAAATCCCTGTTTGATATGTCTCATAACTGCATTTGAGGATGCAATAGTTTCCAAACAGCCACGTTTTCCGCAAATGCATAAATCTCCGTTTTCGATCATTGGAATATGTGAGAATTCACCCGCAAAACCGTTGTTGCCACTATATAGCTGGCCATTTATAAAAATACCAAGACCGAGGCCCCAGCTCCAGTGGATGATAATAGCATTATTATATTCTTTGGCAGCGCCGAAATGAAATTCACCGTAAGCATGCATTCTGGCATCGTTATCAATATAAATCAGTTTATTAAATTTATTTTTCAAATCCCTGCTAATGTTTTGATACTTTTTATCTTTAATCGTAAAGTTAATTCCTTCCTTCGAATCAATCAAGCCAGGCATATCAACTCCCAAACCATATATCTTATCATATGATATATGATTTTCTGCCATGAGTTTCTGTGCAGCCTGAAATAATTTCTCAACAAGTTCCGGATCGTCAATTTGCGTATCTATTTTAACTACAGGCGTAACAAATTTACTATAGCTGTCACAGATGGTCATACTGGCATCGTAGCGGGCAAAATCACACGATATAACATAGAAACTATTTTCAGGCAAACCATAAAGGTTAGGTTTTCGTCCACCGCTTGACTCCCCTATTCCAATATTTTTCACATAGCCTAATGAAATTAGATCATTTAGCAATACCAGACAGGTTGGCAAACTAATTTTAAGCCATTTGCTAAGTTTTGGTGCAGAAGTAAATCCATTCGTATGAAGTAAACTAAGGATTCTTCGTTTGAATTTAATCTGATTTGATTCAGCTACCGATAAACTTTGGGGGATTTCATTAATTTTTGCCATATATGTTTGCTTTTATTAAACAACTACATAAACAATATCAATAACAAAAGCTAAGTTATTAAAATATTTTATAATGTCCCAAATTCATTTAATACAATTATATATTTTTTAACGTTTTTTAACACTTAAAGAAAATTCAGATCTCAAAAAATGAATTATTCTAAATTTATAACGGTAACTAATTGGAATTGGGGGAGGCTGTATCAAAAGTCAATTTATCCTCCCGAGATTTGAATCGTTGAAATCATTAAAGAAAAGGGGTAAAACAAAATAAGGCTGTCCCGATCTTTTGAGACAGCCTCTTAAAAAACTATGTAAACATAGCTATTCATCTGTGTTCGATGGATTAAGATCAAATCATAGTATTTTCCTCCAAACAAGCAGGACGTAAAATACAAAGACGGTAAAATGGGTTCCAACAAGATTGCAGCAAACGGAAATAATCACACCTGTGCTGCAGCCATTTATCGACAACGTCCTTTTAAAGGAATTTGAATAGACAGTAAAAAACAGGAAATTTCGTTTATGTGCACAAAATGGACAGGAATAGCAATGCAGCCAGGCAGAACTGCAACAAGAGCTATACTAAAAAGAATTAGCATTGTGAAATCTGTAAATCAGCAGCTAAATTGAACCTGAATAGTTAGTTTTCCTTAAAATCAACACTTATTTAATCTGGAAGTCAAACATTTTTATTCCTTCCAGATATCCTTCCAGACGATCACCTGTCTTTACCTGTCCTACTCCCGCAGGTGTTCCGGTATAAATAAGGTCTCCCACTTTCAGGGTAAAGTATTTCGATACGTGAGTGATAATATCGTCAATTGGGAAAATCATCAATGCCGAATTTCCTTCCTGAACAGTATTTCCGTTAATGTCGAGATGGAAATGGATTTCATTAGGGTCAGGCATTGATTGGATGGGAACAAATTCAGGACAAATCATTGCTGAATGATCAAATGCTTTTGATTTTTCCCAGGGCAATCCCTTATCTTTCAGCGAATTTTGAACATCGCGCGCTGTAAAATCAATTCCGATACCAATTTCTTTATAGTACCGTTGCGCAAACCGTTTCCCGATGTTCTTACCTAAACGGTTAATCCGCACAATCAGCTCAATTTCGTGGTGCACATCATTCGTCCAATCCGGAATATAAAATGGATCGTTGTTGCGAAGCAAAGCCGAATCAGGTTTCATAAACAATACCGGTTCCGTAGGAATTTCATTATTCAATTCGTTGGCATGAGCCACGTAATTGCGACCAACACAGATAATTTTCATTTTTAGGTTTATTCGTTTGAATTCATTAATTGTCATTCATAGTCAATAGTTTCACGTCACTGATAGTATCATATAAAACTCTAAATGACCATGAATGAATGAATGAATGAATGAAGAATCACAAAAAACGATGCTCAGGTTATTACTTCATCCTCAACTTAATGGCTGTCAATACTTTTTTTGTATACAATGGGAATTCGCTTTTCAGGATCCAGCCATAATACCCGGGTTGTTCCTGCAAAACTTTCTCAACAGCAATCCCCTTATTTTTCCCGAAGTTGATTGTTTCAACACCATTTTCGTCGTAAACAATTCGTCCAACGAAATCCACATTGAGGTCGTACGCCGAGAATTCGCTCAACGCCTGAATATCGTTAACAATGGGTTTAGAAACTTTACCGGCATGATCTTCATATTCTTCGTCTTTGTATGCATCCAGCTGAGCTTTCAGTACTTCGTAAGTCGCCCTGGTGTCGGCCATGGCAGTGTGCGCATCTTCCAGCGGTTTCTTGCAATAAAATTTATAGGCTGCACTCAGAGTGCGCTTTTCCATTTTATGGAAAATGGCCTGAACATCAATAAACTTGCGTTTTTTCAGGTCAATGTCAACATCGGCGCGCAGAAACTCCTCAGCGAGCAATGGAATATCAAACCTGTTCGAATTGAAACCTGCAAAATCACAACCTTCGATAAACTGAACGATAGTTTTAGCCACTTCCTTAAAAGTCGGTTTATCCTTTATATCCTCATCATAAATACCGTGAATCTTACTTACAAGATCCGGTATCGGCATTTCAGGATTGATCCGGTATTGTTTTTCTTCTTCTTTTCCGTCGGGATGAACTTTAATCAGTGCAATTTCAACAATTCTGTCGGTCACAATATTCATTCCTGTTGTTTCCAGATCAAGAAAAACCATCGGATTTTTGAGGTTCAGATTCATAGTATTATTTTATATGGTATTACGATTAAAATAAAAAACCTAACAGATTTTCACTGTTAGGTTTAACTCATTAATTATTTTAGAGATCACGCATTGATCATCATTGGCATTAAAAGCATCAATACATCTTCTTCTTCATTTTCATTTTCAGCAGGTAACAATAATCCGGCACGTGTTGGATCCGAAAGTTCAACTTTCACATCGGTTGCCGAAAGGTTAGCTAAAATTTCCTGAAGGAAAGTTGATTTGAAACCGATTTCCATGTCCTCACCTTCGTACTGGCAATTCAGGCGTTCAACAGCTGAAATAGCGAAATCAATATCCTGTGCCGAAACAACCAATTGGTTTTCAGTTAATTTTAACCGGATTAAATTACTTGCCTGATTCGAGAATACGGAGACACGACGAACGGTATTGTAAAATTCAACGCGATCGATAATCAGTTGATTTGGATTGTTTGCCGGGATAACTGAATTATAACTTGGATAATTTCCTTCAACCAGTCGGCAAATTAGTTTATAATTGCTCAGGGTGAAAAAGGCATTTTTGTCGTCAAACTCGAGTTTAACATCAAAATCTTCCTTGGGGAGCAAACTTTTCAGGATAGCTGCCGGTTTTTTGGGAAGTATAAAAGACGCATCTTTTTCGGCTTTCGCATCGAACCTTTTGTAGCGAACCAACTTGTGCGCATCAGAAGCGACAAACTTGATATCTTCGGTTGTAAGTTCAACAAAAATACCGTTCATCACCGGACGAAGTTCATCATCGGCAGTCGCAAAAAGTGTATTATTGATTCCATTCAACAATACACTGTGATTGAGATCGATGGTTGAAGCGACTTCTTCATTCAGGGTAGGTTGCTGCGGAAAATCTTCACCATTTTGTCCAACAATACTGAACTTCCCGTTCTGTGAAAAAATATCAATGGCAAATGTTTCAGGGTCAATCTGAAATGTCAACGGCTGTTCAGGAAACTCTTTCAACGTGTCGTTCATCCTTTTTGCAGGAACTGCAATTATACCATTTCCGCTGATATTATCTAATTCCAGACTTGTAATTAAGGTGGATTCCAGATCAGAAGCAGTAATTGTCAAACGATTATCTTCCAGCGAAAACAAATAATTATCCAGAATAGGAAGCGTATTTTTGGAATTGATCACTTTGCTGATGGCAGCTAAATGACTAAGTAATTCTGTACTTGAAACAACAAATTTCATTGATATTTTTTTTAGAGTTTTATTTTCATCATCCTTAATTTGCCCTGAGATCACTTTCGTTTACGACCAGCGGGAAGCACACGAATATACAAACTTTGATATTTTTTACCTATTGATCGCTTAATATTTTATACAAAAGAAACAAACATGGTAGAAATCAATCACAACCACCATTTCACAACTACATGTGAGTTCCATCCGGCGAATATTTTGCTTATTGTATTAATTTATAACCAAAAGATTATTTGTAATTTAGAATTATGCAAAGATGAAATCAGCACCTGTATTTACGACGGCGAATATACACAAACACCGCCCCAAATAAAACAATTAGTATCAGTGGGCTCAGCACATTAAGCATTTGCCACTTCAGTTTACTTTCTTTTACCCTGACTTTATCGAGCAAACGGATTTTAAATACCCGTGAACGAAGCTCCATCAAACCGTTGTCGTCGCAAAGATAATTTACGGCATTGAAAAGGAAAGCTTTATTTCCGAAGGTCTGCTGCGAATAACGATCATAACCAAGCGGCATAAATTCGGGAACTCCGCCGGCAATCCGGTATTGATTGGCCATCAGGTTTCCATCGGCCAAAACAATCATTTTAGTAGGCTGGCTTTCAGTTTTTACTCCGGAAGCCTTTACCCCGAACGAATCGACCATCCTGTTTTTAAAGACCGATGTAAATGTTCCTTCGAGCAACACGCCCACCGGTTGCGATGGATATTTGAAAAGGCGGCGATCGGGCGGATTATTCACACTCGACAAACTAATTTCGACAGGAGTTTCAGAAACCAGTGAATAGGCTGAGCTTGCCAGAATAACCGTTTTGCGAACCGTCTCCTGTTTCCCAACCGTATCAATTGAACTCACAAATTCAGCTTTTACCCGGTTCATATTCCGGCTGATGACATGATTTTCGGAAGGAATCAGCAAAGGTGAATAATACCAAGGTGCCGGAGTAAATTTCACCGGAGTACCTGCCGGAGCTGTATTCACCGGAATCATCACACATTCGGCATCCTGCACCAGGTTGGCATTCAGACGGATGCCATACCGGAATAACTGATCGGCCAGATTCAGGTTTCGCGGGAAAGCAAGTGTCATGTATCCGGTACTCAAACTATCCAGACTTACCGCTACCGGGTCGATCAACCACATGATCCGGCCACCATTCATCAGGTACTGATCGATGTAGAATTTTTCGTGTTCGGTAAATTTCTGGGTCGGATTAGCCACAATGAGCGCCTTGATATGAGCATCTTTAGAATCCAGATCCTGCACAGTGACCTTTTCTACCGCATATTTTCCGGCCAGAGCTTCCGCAAAATCATGCCTTTCATTCTCATTCAGCTCACCTTGTCCGTACAGAAAAGCGACAGTCTGTTTTTCGGTATTCATCAGTTCCGAAAAAGCGGACGAAAACTCGTATTCCAGACTTTCAATTGAATTATTCAGGTTCACCTCGGCATGAAGCGCCGGATTGTTATTGAGCAAATTAACGCTCATTAGTTTTTCCCCGTATTCGATCATCGCTCCCGGGAAAATGCGGCGGGTAACTGTTCCCTGTTCGGTATTCTGGCGGATATCGGTTGGCTGAAGTCCTTTACCTGCAAGGTCTGCAAAAAGTTGATCCCTCCGTTTTGAATCTGTAATCTCATAAGGATCAATAATCATCAGATTAATACGTTGCGCGGAATAGGCATTGTAATCATCTATTTTTTGCTGAACCGACTTTTGAAGTTTGCGAAAACCAGGCGGCAATTCTCCATCCAGATAAAGAGTAATATTTACAGGCTTTTCAAGATTATTCACCAGCTTTTTAGAAACTTCAGTGATTGAATATCTTTTTTCAGCAGTCAGATCGATCCGGAAAAATAGTTGTCCCGACAGAAAACTCACCAAAATAACACCCAGAAGAACCCAGCTTCCCGATTTGACTTCCTTCCGGAGATTAATCTTATGGAAATGAATAATCCGGCTGGTAAGGAAAAGAAAGATAAAAACGACAGAAATAAAATAGATCAGATCACGGGAGTCGATCACACCGCGACTAATGGAAGTATAATGCTCGTTTATTCCGAAGCCAATAATCGATTGCTGAATGGCTGACGGAAGTTGCATGGAACCAACCAGATCGAAGCCAAGGTAGGCCAGAAAGGAAAGAAACAAAGCCAGAATAAATGCAAAAACCGGATTATCAGTTAATGCTGAAGCCAGCAAGCCAATGGCTACATAAATGGCAGCCAGAAAAAACAGCCCAATGTAAGCGCCCCATGTTCCGCCGGTATCGATACAACCTACCGGATTGCCCAGCGCGTTAACCGAATAGAAATAAATAAGTGTGGGCAACAAGGTGATGGAAACCAATAGCAATCCAGCCAGAAATTTGGCCCAAACAATTTGAAATACCGAAAGTGGCCGGGTCAGAAGCACTTCCATGGTGCCGGACCGTTTTTCTTCAGCAAACAATCGCATCGTTACTGCCGGAACCAGGAAAAGATAAACCCAGGGCGCCAGCGAGAAAAGGCCATCAAGAGAAGCATAACCGCTTTCCGGAATATTGTAATTTCCGGGGAAAACCCACAAAAACAAGCTGGTGGCCAACAGGAACACAAAAACAACCACATAGCCTGTAAGCGATCCAAAAAAACTGGCAATTTCTTTCTTTAATAAACTGTACATACGCAAAAAAAATAACGGAATAAGCTGCTAATTTCATGTGAAAATCCCGAAAGGATTTAATATTAATCACCCCCAATAAAATTGGGGGAATAAAACAGACAAAAAAATCAAGAATCCTGAAAAGGGTTCAATTTTAACAAAAAATATACTTATTGAACCCACTTCGGGGTTCCGGATTAATGTTACTCTTTCCCCCGGTTTTACCGGGGGTGATTAATATTATACCACTTCGTGGTATCTTATTCAATGAACATTCTAAAACAACTCTACAAATCAGGCTAAAATTAGTGATTGAGCTAGCCTTAGGCATATTTACCTTTTCAACTTTTCAACCATCAATTTCGCAGCCCTTTTCGAAGCACCATGATCGCCCATAAGAAGCATCATATCACGGTAATCATCCAGCATCCTTTTTTCATTCTCCGGATTATTCAGGATTTTTCCGAGTTCGAAAACTACCTTTTTAACCGTAAAATCCGACTGTATTAATTCGGTAACTGCTTCTCGCTCCAATATGATGTTCACCAATGAAATCCATTTGGTGATCAAAAAATACTTCAGGTATTTAAACAACCAGTTGGGAGTCATCTGGTAAACTACCACCTGTGGAACATTTAAAATCGCAGTCTCGAGTGTTGCCGTTCCCGAAGCAACAATGGCAATACGGCTGTGTATCAATATTTCGTATGTTTTATTCCAGATGATCGGAACCTGATGATCGGTCATAAAAGGTTGGTAGAATTCAGTTCCCATATTAGGAGCTCCGGCAATGACACATTGAAATTCGGGAAACTGAGCCGAAGCTTTCAGCATGGTGGGCAGCAAAACACTGATCTCTCCTTTTCGGCTGCCCGGTAAAAGTGCCAGAATGGGTTTGTCGGGCAATTCATTTTCAGCAAAAAATCGGGGAAAATCAGGTTCTGTTTTCTTTTCCAGTATGGCATCGAGTAGCGGATTCCCAACATAATTGACCGGATAATCAAACTTCCGGTAAAAATCGGTTTCAAAAGGAAGAATGGTAAACATTTCATCGACATAGGCTTTCACGCGAAAAACCCGTTTCTGTTTCCATGCCCAAATTTTTGGCGAAATATAATAGAATGTGCGTATTCCATGTTCTTTGGCGAATTTAGCCATCCGGAGATTAAACCCGGGATAGTCAATTAAAATCAATACATCAGGATGAAAATCAAGCATATCCTGTTCACTAAACCTGAAATTTTTCTGAATTGTACTGAGATTCATGATCACTGGAACAAAACCCATGTAAGCCATGTCGCGGTAATGTTTCAGTACCGTCATACCTGCTTTTTCCATTAAATCGCCGCCAAATCCACGAAACTGCGACTGATGATCAATCAGACTGATTTCTTTGATCAGGTTGGAAGCGTGTAAATCGCCCGAGGCTTCACCGGCTATAACGTAATACTTCATAAGTTCCAAATTTCAAGTTCCAGGTCAGTGGTTATTAATTTTAATAAGTCATTGACTGTCAACTCACATATCGCTTTTACCACGAATGACGCGAAGCTAATGACCATGAATGACTTTCTCTATTCTCTGCTACGATCCACTACGATTACCTTCCTTTTTAATTTTTTAAATTAGTTTGGCAATCAGCACTAAAAAGGCATACATAAAAGTTGCCAGAATGACGCCACGTGCAGCCATATCCTGCTTTTTACGATAGAAAAACATAAAAAACCCAAGATTGGGAAACACACAAAGACTCAGCAATTTCAGGAATATTTTCAATTGCCACATGTTCCGGAGGAAAATCAGAAAATCCATGTGGCTGTATTTGACTTCATAAGTAATCAGGAAAATAATAACCGGCAAAATTGTTCCGATTAACCAACCTGTCAGAATTCGGTCGTAACGGCTTCTTTTACGCACTGTCATGTTAAAATCTCCAGCCTTTCATACTTTCAAAAGTCTGGTAACAAGTCATATCTGCGTTCACCGGCACCACCGAAACGTATCCGCCATCAAGAGCCAGGATATCAGTATCAGCCACATCTTCTTCAAAATTCTGAAAAGTACCGGACATCCAAAAATAATCCCTTTTGTGCGGATCCGTCCGTTTGTCGAACTCTTCGACCCATTTCCCGGAAGTTTGTCTCGAAACCTTAACACCTTTTATTTCTCCCTTCGGAATATTTACATTCAGGCAAACAAAAGGTGGTAATCCATTTTCAGCCACCTGTTGAAAAACTCTGGCGACATAAATCTTGGCTCTGGAAAAGTCAGCTTCCGGATCATAATCGTTTAATGAAAAGCCAATCGATGGGATACCGTGAATGCAACCTTCAAGCGCTCCGCCCATTGTACCCGAATAAACCACACTGATGGAAGTGTTTGAACCATGATTAATTCCTGAAACCACAAAATCGGGTTGGCGATCGAGCAATTGATTAAAAGCCAATTTGACACAATCGACTGGTGTTCCGGTACATTTAAAAACCCGAAAACCTTCTTCGTCAACAGTTTGGGTAACCCTTATCGGATGATCAACAGTAATTGCATTGGACATCCCCGACCGGTGACTATCTGGAGCAACGACCACAACATCCCCAAAAAGACGCATAACTTCAGTTAATTCCTTCAATCCTTTTGCTGAAACACCGTCATCGTTTGTAATTAATATCAAGGACCTTTCGCTCATCGTTTATTTTTTTGAATGCTCACAAAGATAAATGAATGTACCTGACAATCTCCTTACAGATGAATATTTAACCTGAAAAATTCACGGGTCTTTTCCTGATAATAATCAAAACAACTATAAATTGATTGTTAATAGTGGTTTGCGGACACATCGGGGTTCGATGTCTGCTTTTTAATGAGGATCAATAACAGCACAGAAGTTTTTCAACTTCTGTCGGGAAAGCATTGCCGTCCGGTTGACTGGGAATACAATGAAATTAATGAAAAGCGTAGCAAAAAACTGATTGAATGGAACAGAAGAATGCTGTCAGTCTGTTTAGCCGTGATGCTGCAATTGAATTGAGCAAAGAAGGATAATAACAGAAACGGAATTAAGCCTCGCGATTACAAAAAATCGACTGATCAACTCTAAATATTGTTTAGCACTTGCCACGGCTGCAGGGACTTTTCACTAAAAACAAGCCTATCATTCCGCCCCAAAATGTACTCATATAAGGACTACTTGTAATTGCACAAGTTCCTGAAGTACAACCTACAAAGTAATAATACGAAAATCCTGCAAGGCTTCCAAAAGCAATTGCCAAAAATGGTTTCCAGAAATACCCTGATGTAAAAAACTCTTTGATTGTTCGCGGTCTTGGTTTAACTTCGCAATTATTTGCCATAACACTATACTTAATTATTAGTCTGCTAAAATAATAAAAGAAAATAGCAAATCGCATTAATGACACTTAAATCTCTTTAGTAACACTAATTTAACTTACTTTTGCAGCAATAAATATTGATTATGAGTCCGATTTTCAGCAATAGTCTTAGTCCTGAGCAACTTGAAGAAATGTTCCGAAGTGATGAAAAATGCCTTGAATTTCTGGCAGGGATAAAATGGACAAATGGTTTTGTTTGTAAGAAATGTGGAAATAGCAACTCATGCCCCGGACAGGAACCCTTTTCCCGTCGTTGTACCAAATGTAAAGCCAAAGAAACTGCGATCAATGGTACCATTTTTCATGGCATTAAATTTCCAATCAGCAAAGCCTTTTATATCGCCTACAATGTATGCAAAGGCAAGGAAGATATTTCAACATACGAATTTAGCCGCCGTCTTTCGTTACGCCAAATGACCTGCTGGAACTTTAAAACAAAAATTCAACATGCTCTTGATGAAATGGACTCGCTCTCCGAAAAAGAACGAAATTCAATGGAGAAGATCTTAACAAGTTAAAATGTATTATTCTGCCTGTTCTGGTCCACCTGCTATCTCTCTACTTTTGCGCAACCAGTAAAAACACCGGATACGTCATACCTGATTCACGTTTTACTTCGAAACAAGTTTTGTATTCAATATTTTTAAAACCAGCATCATTAAGGATTTCCCTGAGCTTAGCAGGATCAAAACCTAAATGGACTTTAACATCGGGGCCATGAAACGAGCCATCTTCAGTGTATAAGTCGGCAATGGCCAAATACCCGTCAGGATTAAGCAACGAATAAAATGAATGAATAATGGCCTCATATTCATTCACATGATGTAAAACCATCTGATTGTATATGATATCAAATCTGCCATCAAAATCCTTATGCTCCAGGTCGAACCAAACCGGTACGATATGCGATGTTTGGTAGAATTCGGTCTTTTCAACACAAACCTTGATCATTTCCTGAGAATTATCCATGAGGGTAATTTCTGAAAACCTGTCTTTTAGCAAAAAACTAAGAATTCCGGTACCTGCACCATATTCAAGGGCTTTCATCGAAGGATCAAGCGGTACCATTTTTTCAAGCTCAGCGGCAATAGCAACCGAACGATTCATATGCATCTTATCTTTGTCCCATTCACGGGCACGGGCATCAAAACTACTCATAGGTTAATATTTTCAGGACTATTTTATGACCGTTAAACATGGAAAGTCAGTCATTGTTTAACCGAAGTTCTTTTAAAAATTAATTCATCACAAAAATAACATTTAAATGCCAGCTATATCCCAACATCAACATTGTGAAATTTTGTATTAATCATTCGTAATTATATTAACTTTTTCAATACCTATATTTTCGTTAAACAGTTCGATCATTTCTGACCTTTTATCAGTTCAGTGATTGAACAGCAGATTGAAAAAAAAATTTCCAAATACTTAATAATGAAGTTAACATGAAAAAAATCCTGATTCTTGCAATTACATTTTTTGTGGTTGCTTTTGGGAAAACATCCCAGGCAACCGAAATCGAGTTTAAAGAGTTTGACCTACCTAACGGATTACACGTAATCGTACAGGAAGACCACTCTGTTCCTATTGTGGCCGTTTCGGTCATGTACCATGTAGGGTCAAAAAATGAACAAGCCGACCGAACCGGGTTTGCGCATTTTTTTGAACACCTGATGTTTGAAGGTACCAAAAACATCGACCGCTTCCAGTACGATAAAATTGTTGAAAGCGCAGGTGGAACACTTAACGCCAACACAAGCTGGGACAGAACTTATTATTACGAGATTCTTCCTTCAAACCAGCTTGAGCTGGGACTTTGGCTCGAATCGGAACGTATGCTTCATGCAAGGGTTGATTCGATTGGTATTGCCACTCAGAAAGGAGTAGTTATTGAAGAAAAAAAACAAACAGTCGATAACCGCCCTTACGGATCAATATTAGAGGAAACATTAAAAAGGGCATTTGTTGATCATCCCTACAGATGGACTGTAATTGGAGACGCAGACCATATCAGAGCCGCCAAAGACGAAGAATTTAAAAAATTCTACGATTCATTTTATGTTCCAAATAACGCGGTACTGGTTCTGGCTGGCGACATTAATTTTGATAATGCCAAAAAATTAGCCGAAAAATATTTCTCCGATATACCTAAAAAAAAAGAAGAAATATATCGCCCCACGATGACTGAAGAAATGAAACATACGGAAGTCAGAGATACCATTTACGACAACATCCAGTTACCAGCCATATTTGAGGCCTATCACATCCCGGCAATGGGTACCGACGATTTTTATGCCGTGGAAATGTTGAGCCAACTACTTGCTACCGGGCAAAGTTCAAGGTTATACAAATCATTGGTCGATGAACAACAACTCGCCATTCAGGTAGCTGCCATCCCTCTCCCATTCGAAGACCCGGGATTGGCAATAATTTTAGCCCTGCCAAACATGGGGCTCGATTGTGCTACGCTGGAAGCTGCAATGCAAAAGGAAATTGAAAAAGCTCAAACAGAATTAATTCCAGAAAAGGAATTTCAGAAATTAAAAAATCAAGTCGAAAACCAGATTGTTACTGAAAATTCGACAATAGCAAGCAGAGCAAGTACGCTCGCAGAAGATTATACCTATTTCAAGGATGCCAACAGGATTAATACCGACCTGAATAAATACCTGGCAGTAACACGGGAAGACCTTCAACGTGTTGCCAACGAATATTTCAGGAAAGACAACCGGGTAGTTTTGTATTACCTTCCTAAAACATCACAAAAACAGTCCTCACTCAAAAATAAATGATCATGAAAAAAATAGTTTATTCCATATTTATCATCTTACTTTCTCTCACAGTAAATGCCCAGCTCGACAGGAGTATTCGCCCGGAACCGGGTCCGGCGCCAAAAATTCAACTCGGCGATTACAAACTTTTTACGCTGGACAATGGCTTGAAAGTAATCGTTGTGGAAAACCATAAAATTCCGAAAATAAACTACCAACTCAGTTTAGATATCGACCCAATCATTGAAGGAAACGAGGCTGGCTATGTTTCAATAACAGGCGATCTTTTAAGGGCAGGAACCACCACTAAATCAAAAGCAGAAATCGACGAAGCTATTGACTTTATCGGGGCATCATTAAACACTTATTCAACAGGAATTTCCGGATCGGTACTTACTAAATTCAGCCCTGAACTTCTTGACATTATGATTGATGTTTTATACAATCCTTCATTTCCAGCTGAAGAGTTGGAAAAATTGAAAAAACAAAATATTTCTGCAATTCAGGCCTCGAAGAATGAAGCAAAAGCAATTGCAGAAAATATTAATTCTGCGGTGATGTTTGGGAATAAACATCCTTATGGTGAAATAACTTCTGAAAAAACCTTTGAAAATATCACATTGGATCAATGCAAAGAATATTACAAAACCTATTTCAGACCAAATACTGCTTACCTGATTATTGTCGGCGACATTACTTTAAAGGAAGCACAATCGCAGGCTAAACAATATTTCGGGAAATGGGAAAAAGGAGTTGTTCCAACTCATTCGTATAATTTCCCTGAATTGAATAAATCGCCCAGGGTAGTTATCGGGAACAGGGATGGCGCTGTACAATCAGTAATCATGGTTAGCTATCCGCTTGAATTTAAACCGGGAAATCCGGATGCGATCAAAGCCAGTGTTATGAATTCGATACTGGGTGGTGGAAGTCTTTCCTCATACATCAATGCCAATTTAAGGGAAAAGCATGCTTATACCTATGGTGGTTATTCATCGCTAAAAACGGACAAACTTGTGGGTTCATTCAATGCCTCAGCTGAGGTAAAAGGAGAAGCAACCGACAGTGCAACGATTGAACTGCTTTCTGAAATTAAGCGGATGATTAATGAACCTGTTGTTAAGGATATGTTGCAACAGGTAAAAAGCAGGATGAACGGTTCATTCGCAAGGTCGCTTGAAAATCCGTCAACCATTGCCGGATTTGCCCTGAATATTGAAAAATACAAATTGCCCAAAGATTATTACGCCACTTATCTCGAAAAACTCAGCAAAGTTACGGTTGCCGACATTCAGGAAATGGCTAAGAAATATTTAAAACCTGAAAATGCAAATATAATCGCCGTTGGTAATGCTGATCAGCTTCAAAAAACGATGGCACAGTTTTCAAAGGACGGTAAGCTTGAACAACGTGATTTTTATGGCAACCTGGTAATAGCAGCGGAAGCTCCTGCAAATCTGACAGGGATGGATGTTATATCCAACTATGTGGAGGCAATCGGAGGCAAGGACAAACTGTCAAAAGTCAACGATGTGACTATCAAGATGGGGATGTCGATGCAGGGGATGAATATTGAAATGGTCAGCAAACAGAAAGCGCCGAATATGATGAGTATGGAAACCCTGATGGGTGGAAATGTAATGTCGACACAGGTTTGCAATGGAGTAAAAGCTATGGTTAAAAGCCAGATGGGAAACCAGGAACTTACCGGTACCCAACTGGAAGAGATGATAGCTCAATCGACCTTGAATGCTGAATTATACCTTGACAAATTAGGTATCACTACTGAACTGAAAGGTTCAGAAGATGTGGATGGCCAACCAGCATGGAAAGTTCAGATAAATTTACCTTCAGGTAAAAACACAGTTGATTTTTATGATCAGAAAAGTGGACTAAAAGTTAAATCAGTGGCCCAGCAGGGGCAGATGAGTGTAACGACCCTTTATTCTGATTACCGTGCCGTTGATGGTGTTTTATACCCGTTTAAGATCAAACAATCAGCAGGCCCTCAATCCTTTGATATTGTAGTTTCAAGTATAGAGGTCAACAAAGGCATCGACGATTCTGTATTTGAATTGTAATATTTCTTAAAATCTATTTTAGTAAAGTCCTTACTCAGGATAAGGATTTCACGGAATAACTAAAAAAGCTCTTCTTTGGAGGAGCTTTTTTTTTCGTTTTTCCTGAAATAAAAATTGATTACGTAATAACCTGAGTTCGATATATTAGTTTCTGAAAATCAACCACATAAAAAGATTGAATTCGATATTGCCCCCTATATTCCCTAAACTTGGGACTTTGCATCCTGCAAGTTCTGAAAAAAACACTCTTTAAAGAACAAAAAATAAGAACTTCAGCATCCGAAACGCCCTTCCCTCATTGGGGAAGGGCTGGGGATGGGGCGATTATACAAATTTCGTACAACCAATTTTATATCGAACTCAGGTTAATAGGAATAAAATAATGTTGTATTTGTTCCTTCGTCATGACTGACCCCTTCGCATCGTTCGACCGACCTCACGCCGAAGTCTGCGATGCTCTGCCCCACTCTACGAGTATCTACTCTTTATTCATATCTTAGATATATTGTAACATTGCCTTTTTTAAAACCTTATCATAAAAATCACGGAGATAATTTGCTTCGTGATTTTTATTTTGGTTCTTGTCCCTTTCATAATCCCTTAATAGAAGAAGAGTCTCCCCTTCCTTCAATCACATCAACAATTCGCTGACTAAACATTGGAGCAACCTGCTTTGCAAAAGTTTTGTTTGGATGAGGATCGACTTGTCCAGAAGCGTATTCATCTTTCATATACAATCCACCTTCACATTCCAGCTCGTTAAAATCCCACAAATAAATGTTGTCTCCAGGTTCATCCCATTCTTCTTTAACCCATGTGAAAAAATCTTTTGCCCGCTGGGCCTTCTCTGGATTTGAGCTTCCTCTTGTTAAGGCAGCTCCGGTCCATACGATAAATGAAACATTTGGGAAAGACCGCATCTTTTCTTTTAAACGTATATACTGAAGCTTATAATTCTCAACCCGCTTTGCTTCCGAATCAACATCACCTTGTCCTGTATCAGGCAAAATATCACCCACAGGGAAACAATGTTTCCAAATAATAACATTAAATTTTTTCGTCAGTGTTTCTAATGTCGGTTCACCCATAAAATCATTCTCTCCTTCATGCCTAATCCAAATATTATAGTAATCGTATGGATAATTCTTCCATCCATAACCACCTTCGTTGTTAGGAAAGTACATTTCTTCTATCTGATAATTGGTTCCTTTATTTTTATTAAAACGACTAAACCAACTTTGAACGTCCCCTCTTTTAAAGATTTTATAAAATACTCTGGAAGTTTCACCTTTCCAGATATTCTTGCCAGTACTATGATGCAAGAAAATAATATTAACTTTTGAGTTCATGGAGTTTTCAGTTTTTGAATTGGAGTAGTTGCATCCTGCAAAAATGATCAATAACACTATGAATATTTGATTTCTTCTCATTTCACAAAGGATCTTTTCAGATAATTTGTATTTGTAAGTTCCAAACTTAAGAAAATGGCATAAGAAAATCAATCGTAAAATATAAAACCGAACTTTTCTGAAACTAAAAAAAAGGGATCGTTTGTTTGCCAAACGATCCCCTCTTCTTTTAAACCTCAATTGATGAACAAACCCAAATCTAAACAATTTCGGGTAATAAATAAGGCGCACGATAATCGCGGGTGAGCATGCTGTTGGCTTCACTTTCACCTTCACCAATAAAACGTTCGGCCACAGAATCAAACTCCAGCTGTCGGCTCAAACGATACGAAATATTGCCCAGATGTGCCAGGGACGATGACAAATGACCGGTTTGAACTGGTCCGTTCTGAATACTCATATCGCGCGCACGAATAGCATCGAACCAGTTCTGAAAATGAAGTGTTAATTCTCCTTTTTCCGACCTGCTTGGGCCCTTTTCGCGTTTTTCACCCAAATAGGTTTCATAAGTGTCGTAACCTTTCACGACCATATAACCTTTATCTCCGTAGAAAATATTGCCTACTCCGGCACCATCTTCCTGGTTTGTACACCAGTTGCGAACCTCAAACTGAATGATTTTCTTTTCCTTCGGATAATGATATATAGAAGTTTGAATTTCAGGAACTTCTTTGCAATCGTCCCATAGGAATTTGCCTCCCATGGAAGTGATGCGTTCTGGCAAGCTGTTAACACCCAATCCCCACATGCAAAGATCTGTTTCGTGAATGCCTTGATTGCCCACATCACCATTGCCGTAATTCCAGTGCCAGTGCCAGTTATAATGAACCAGGTTTTTGGTAAACGGACGCATCGGAGCAGGACCACACCACAAGTCGTAATCCAACCCGGGAGGTGTTTGCGAAATACCTTTATCACCAATATCAGGGCGCCAGCGGTAAACCAATCCGCGTGACATATAAACCCGTCCGATCAATCCTTCTTCCAAATGCTGAACAGCCTCTCTGATTGCCACCGAACTGCGCAATTGCACGCCATGCTGAACGATGCGGTTGTATTTATAGGCTGCTTCAATCACCTTCTTGCCTTCGTAGATGTTATGCGTTGCAGGTTTTTCAACATATACATCTTTCCCGGCCTGACAAGCCCAAATCGTTTGCAGGGCATGCCAGTGATTGGGAGTTGCCAGCGTTACAGCATCAATGGTTTTATCATCGTAGGTTTTTCTGAAATCCTGTTCAATCATCACCTTTTTGCCATATTTTGTTTCAAATTCTCTGGCACGTTCCTGAAGAATATTCATATCAGGATCACAAAGAACAGCAACTTCAACATTGGACTTTGCAGCCATTCCCATAATTTCTTCGATATGTGATTTTCCACGGCCATTAATGCCCAGAACGGCAACACGTATGCGGTCGTTTGCACCTTTTGCTCCAGCCGGAATAACCGTTGGTATGACTATTTCTCCCTTTATTACAGCAGGAGTAACAGCAAGTACAGCACCTGCTGCTGCGGTTTTCAGGAAAGACCTTCTCGAATTAGATTCGTTATTTTCCATGATTTACAAATTAGTTTAGTTGTATTTAGAAAAAAAAACAATGTTTAAAGTCGTAATTTCAGGTACTTTCTATTTGAAATTTTCAGCTAGTTTATTGATTTCAGTATCAGTAAGATCTCCGCCGATAACTACTTCATGTTTAAATACAATGCTTTCGCCAGGCTTCAGTACCACTTTTACCTCATCAGCATTTTTATCAAAATTGCGGCCACCCAGGTTATTGGTGGCAAACAATCCGTACCCACGAGCATGAGACCATGCAGGATAATTCGCATTTTGAGGATTATCCAGAATAGCAACGGTTATTACTTCGCCTTCCTTCTCTGCGCGGAGAGCAACCCAGGGACTTCTTTTCCCCCAAACATCACCTCCTGTTACACCTTCCGGATTTCGGTAAATACCATTCACCCCTTCATTATTCAAGACAGGAACTTCGGTTACAATTCCGTTGGCATCTAAAAATTTCTCCGGTTTTGTTGCAGGTTCTTCAAAAGCCCGATCTAAACGCATTCCGATCAAACCTTCTTTATTTTCAGTAAATGTTACTTCCTGAACTGCCGTTAATTTTGATTTTCGAACGATTGTCCTCAGATTTTCAGTACCCGAAAAAGTGAAAGTAGTTTCTTCATTCAGAAGTACTTTACCGTTAATATCTACCCAATCGGAACTGGTAACCAATTCTCCTTTTTCAGGATCTTCAGAAACAATTTTTTTGAATTTTACAGTTCCGTATTTCGGTTTGTCTTCTGGTTTAATTGCATATGAATTATTCCAGAAATCAAGTCCGTTAACATCGCCAAAATTGAACCACAAACCCACATGATGCGGATGATCGGTACGTTCAAATGGTCTTGGATTTAAAGGGTATCCGCGGGTAATTGTTTTTCCGGAAGCACTCACAATCGGATAAAGTGACTGTTTCTCCATATCATCAGGATAAATGTAGGCGGTAAAAAACTTGCCATCGACAAATACTTCTACTTTTTTATCCTGTTCCTTGTTTTTAAACTCTACATTTTGGGACTTGATGGTTTGTGCAAAAATGAGCGAAAAGATGAATACCACCATAGAAAAAGATGAAATTTTCATAATTGGTTAAGTTGGTTGAAATTATATTTACTGACAAATATTGTTCATACACAAAGCATTTATTATCAATCCACTACCAGCCTTCATTACGTGTATTAACTCGCGATTTCAAATTTAGTAAAATAATCCAATCGATTGCATTGAGTCGATTCTAAAAAAGCAGTTATGAAACATACGTTTTGTCTCAGCGATCTTCTTTCCTTGAAATTTCGGTAAATATTCAGTAATCCTTCAGCTGATGGAATAAAACACTAGTAAATTCAAACGGATTATTTTAACACGAAAGAGCCGAAAGATATTGTAAAAATTTTTCAGCTCTTTCATTCCTGACAATTCTGATTATTCACAGAATTAATCCAACCTGATAGTATTTACTGAAGTAATGTCAAACCATTGGACTTCCAATCAAAGAATTTGTTTGCCACACTTCCAGTCATCCCATCTACAACTCATTACTCATACCTGAAAACAATTTCGTCATTTTCAACTTCAACTATCACCTTGATACGGCCTTCCATTCTTCCTGAAAGTATTTCCCGCGACAAATCGTTGATCAGGTATTTCTGAAGCATACGCTTTACTGGTCGCGCCCCGTGAGTAGGATCATAACCCACTGCAGCCAGCCAATCTATAGCTTCTTCCGTCATTTCAATGGTAAACTGTTTATTCGGAATACGCTGCATGATTAAGTTGAGCTGCAATTTCACAATATCCCGTACATCTTTTCGTGTCAGCGGAGTAAACATGATCACTTCATCAATCCTGTTCAGAAATTCGGGAGAAATAGACTTCCGAAGCATATCAAACAAATCGATACGCGTTTGTTCCTCTATCTGAACACGATTGTGTTCATTCATTTGTTCGAACCGGTCCTGTATCAAATGTGAACCCAGGTTCGAAGTCATGATGATAATGGTATTCTTAAAATTGGCAACACGACCTTTGTTGTCGGTCAACCGGCCATCATCCAACACCTGAAGCAATACGTTGAAAACATCCGGATGGGCCTTTTCTATTTCGTCGAACAGGATTACAGAATACGGCTTCCGGCGAACTGCTTCGGTCAGCTGACCGCCTTCGTCATAGCCAACATATCCTGGAGGCGAACCAATGAGCCGTGTTACCGAGAATTTCTCCTGATATTCCGACATATCAATGCGGGTCAGCATATTATCATCGTCGAAAAGATATTCAGCCAAAGCCTTTGCCAATTCCGTTTTTCCGACACCGGTTGATCCTAAAAAGATAAACGAACCTATCGGACGTTTTTCGTCCTGAAGCCCTGCCCTACTCCGCCTGACAGCATCTGCAACAGCGCGAATAGCTTCATACTGACCGATTACGCGAAGGTGCAGTTCATCTTCCAAATGCAAGAGTTTTTCGCGTTCGCTCTGCAACATCCGGGCAACCGGGATGCCAGTCCAGCGCGAAACAATTTGCGAAATATCTTCAGCATCAACTTCTTCCTTGATCAGATGCTGATCTTCATTACTACTTAATTCTACTTTCAGCTTTTCTATTTCTGTTTCTGATTCACGGATTTTGCCATACCTGATTTCGGCTACACGACCAAAATCGCCGGAACGCTCTGCCTGTTCAGCTTCCAACTTCAGCGATTCGATATCCTGCTTCTTTTGCTGAATGCCATCGATCAGCGATTTTTCAGTTTCCCACTGCGCTCTGAATTTTGATTGCTCCTGTTTCAAATTGGCAATCTCTTCGTTCAGAAAAGAAAGCTTCTTTTCATCTTTTTCGCGTTTGATAGCTTCCCGCTCAATTTCAAATTGCATGATTTTCCGGTCAATTTCATCGAGCTCCTGCGGTACCGAGTCCATTTCAAGGCGCAAACGGGCAGCTGCTTCGTCCATCAGATCGATCGCCTTGTCGGGCAAAAACCGTTCGGTAATGTATCGTTGCGACAATTCTACCGAAGCAATAATCGCCTCATCTTTAATCCGCACTTTGTGGTGATTTTCGTACCGTTCCTTCAGTCCACGTAAGATAGCAATAGCACTCAAGGTATCCGGTTCATCCACATTTACAATCTGGAAACGGCGTTCCAAAGCCTTATCTTTTTCGAAATATTTCTGGTATTCATTCAGCGTGGTTGCTCCGATGGCACGTAATTCTCCACGTGCAAGTGCCGGTTTCAGGATATTTGCCGCATCCATCGCTCCGTCACTTTTACCGGCTCCAACAAGTGTATGAATTTCGTCGATAAACAGAATAATTTCGCCATCAGCATTGATCACCTCATTAACAACGGCTTTCAGGCGTTCTTCGAATTCACCTTTGTATTTGGCTCCGGCAATCAAGGCGCCCATATCGAGCGAAAAAAGCTGTTTCGATTTCAGGTTTTCAGGAACATCACCGCGGACAATTCTTTGAGACAATCCTTCGGCAATAGCCGTTTTACCAGTTCCTGGTTCTCCGATCAGTATCGGGTTATTTTTTGTTCTTCGGGATAAAATCTGAAGAATACGTCGGATTTCATCATCACGACCAATCACAGGATCAAGCTTCCCTTCCCTTGCACGCTGATTCAGATTGACTGCAAACCGGTTGAGTGAATCAAATTGATCTTCGGCACTCTGGCTGTCCACCTTTGCACCTTTCCGGAGTTCTTTAACTGCAATTTCCAATTCTTTTTTGGTAACCCCTGAGTCTTTCAGCAATCGGCTAATGGTATCGCCGGTTTCCAGTAAACTCATCAAGATATGCTCAACAGAAACAAACTGATCGTTCATTTCCTGCATGACAGAGATCGATTTTTGCAATGCCTTGTTCGCTTCAGACGACAAATACGGTTCCCCTCCGGTAACTTTGGGATACGATTCAACAATGCGATCGAGCGCCTGTTGAATTACCACCGGATTTGCACCCAGTTTTTTCAGCAAAAAACCGGTTACATTTTCAGCTTCATGAAAAAGTCCCTTCAAAATATGTCCTGTCTCAATGGCTTGCTGATTGTTACCCTGAGCCACTGTAAAAGCATATTGAATAGCTTCCTGCGATTTGATAGTGAAATTATTGAAGTTCATAATCTATCTGTTTGAATTGATTTCAGAATAAAGATACGGGGAAAAGGTGGTCAAATCTATTGCCAGTTTTTGATTCTTTCATATACCGGACACATTGACTGTAAATCAGTGATTATCCGGAACTATTTTCAGATAAAATGAAAACATAATGAAATTTTGACACCTTGATTTCTTGCTTATCGATCACTATTATCCTGGTATATCAGAGTCCCATGATGACTTTTGAGGAAATTATCATGAATGTTGTGATTTCAAATTAAAGCCTATAAGCTGCAGCAAACAAGTACAACGCAGATAGAAAAAAGTCATAAAAAAAGGATGGCTCTATCCATCCTTTCCTACCTAACCTATTTCTATGAAAAAAAACTAAACTCTTATTCTTTTTTGCTCTGTACAAATGTAATCATCAGTTTCGTTAACACATCTGAATCAAAGTTAAAGAAGATTAAAACGGATTCTCTCCGGGTGACTGCAAGTAATCAAATACCTCTCAAGCAAAAAAAAGTCATAAAAAAAGGATGACCTCTGCCATCCTTTTCTAACTAACCTAATCTATCTATGAAAAAAAACTAAACTCTTATTATTTTTGCTCTGTACAAATGTAATCATCAGTTCCGTTAACACATCTGAATCAAAGTTAAAGAAGATTAAAACGGATTCTCTCCGGGTGACTGCAAGTAATCAAATACCTCTCAAGCAAAAAAAGTCATAAAAAAAGGATGACCTCTGCCATCCTTTTCTAACTAACCTAATCTATCTATGAAAAAAAACTAAACTCTTATTATTTTTGCTCTGTACAAATGTAATCATCAGTTCCGTTAACGCATCTGAATCAAAGTTAAAGAAGATTAAAACGGATTCTCTCCGGGTGACTGCAAGTAATCAGTTACCTCTATTGCGAAAAAAAAGAAAAAAAAAGAAAAGGATGGCCCCAACCATCCTTTTCTACCTAACCTAATTTCTATGAAAAAAACTTAATACGTATATTACTTATCTCTAACAGAACAAAGATACATCAACATTGAGTTAAGAGTTTCTAACTACCGTTAAGTAATGTTAAGTTTTTCGAAAATTAAACAGTACAATTTTTTCTTGCTTCATGAACGAATGTATATATTTGTATTCACCTGCCTCTGAAAAAATTAGATGCTTGTTCGTTTAATATATGAATTCAACTTAACCGAAGGACTAACAAATAATACGCAAAAGACTAAATACTTGAACTATTTCTAAAACAGACATCAAACAACTAACTACATATTAATAATCTACAAATTTACACGCTATGACAAAGTACGTTTACACGTTTGGGAATGGTGCAGCTGAAGGAAAAGCCGATATGAAAAATTTGCTTGGAGGAAAGGGTGCGAACCTTGCAGAAATGAACCTGATCGGAGTTCCTGTTCCTCCCGGATTTACCATCACTACCGAGGTTTGTACTGTTTACAACCAAAAAGGCAGGGACGCTGCTATTTCTCTGATCAAATCAGTCGTAGAAAATTCAGTTTCTTACATCGAAAATTTAACCGGAACTAAATTTGGTGATAAAGACAATCCCTGCCTGGTTTCAGTAAGATCAGGAGCAAGAGTATCCATGCCAGGCATGATGGATACAGTTTTGAATCTTGGGTTAAATGATCTGGCCGTTCAGGGTATTGCCAAAAAATCTGGGAATCCACGGTTTGCATGGGATTCTTACCGCCGTTTTGTTCAGATGTATGGCGATGTTGTTTTAGGAATGAAACCCGACAACAAGGAAGACATCGATCCGTTCGAAGCAATTATCGAAGAACTGAAAGAACAAAAAGGAATTACTTTTGATACTGAATTTACTCCGGAAGACCTCAAGCATTTGGTTGTACAATTCAAGGCAGCCGTACTTCGGAAAACCGGACAAAGTTTTCCTGACGATCCGTGGGAACAACTTTGGGGCGCCGTGTATGCCGTTTTCGACAGCTGGATGACCCCACGTGCCATTTATTACCGCAAACTAAACGGATATCCTGAAGACTGGGGAACTGCTGTAAACGTCCAATCCATGGTTTTTGGCAACATGGGACCGACATCAGCAACCGGCGTGGCTTTTTCACGTAATGCAGGAACCGGTGAAGATATTTTCAACGGTGAATATTTAATTAATGCTCAGGGTGAGGATGTTGTGGCCGGAACACGCACACCGCAAGAGATCACCCTTGAAGGAAGTAAACGCTGGGCTGTTTTGGCTGGAATTTCAGAAAATGACCGGGCTAAAAATTATCCTTCACTCGAAGAAACGATGCCCGATCTATACCTTCAGCTAAACGATGTTCAGCAAAAACTCGAAAATCACTATACCGATATGCAGGACATTGAATTTACCATTCAGGAAGGTAGATTATGGATGTTGCAGACTCGTAGCGGAAAACGTACCGGTGCGGCTATGGTAAAAATTGCAGTAGATATGCTCGAACAAGGCATGATTGACGAAAAAACAGCCATGGCACGAATCGATGCCAATAAGCTGGACGAATTATTGCACCCTATTTTTGATACTGAAGCGTTGAAAAGCACTTCAGTCCTGGCAAAAGGATTACCAGCTTCTCCCGGAGCTGCTACCGGCCAGGTTGTTTTCTTTGCTGATGAAGCATCGAAATTCGAAAAATCAATTTTGGTTCGCATCGAAACTTCTCCTGAAGATCTGGAAGGAATGAACCTGGCGCAGGGAATTCTGACTGCTCGTGGGGGAATGACTTCACACGCCGCAGTAGTTGCCCGTGGCATGGGTAAATGTTGTGTTTCGGGAGCTGGATCTGTAAAAATTGATTACAAAGCCCGCAAAATGAATATGGATGGAAAAATCTTCAGCGAAGGTGACTGGATTTCACTGAATGGCTCAACCGGCGAAGTTTACGAAGGAAAAGTTCAGACGATGAATCCCGGCGTTACGGGCGACTTCGGTAAAATAATGGATTTAGCCGACAAATTCACCCGCATGACTGTTCGCACCAATGCTGATACACCAAACGATGCACGCATTGCACGCGAATTCGGCGCCCAGGGAATTGGCCTTTGCCGCACCGAACACATGTTCTTCGAAGGCGAACGAATCAAAGCCATGCGTGAAATGATTCTCTCGTCAGATAATGCAGGCCGCGAAAAAGCACTCGCCAAATTATTACCTTATCAGCGTTCCGATTTCGAAGGAATTTTTGAAGCCATGGAAGGTTTTGGCGTAACTGTTCGTCTGCTCGACCCGCCACTGCACGAATTTGTGCCTCACCAACAAGCTACACAAAAAGAGCTGGCCAAAGAAATGGGTATTTCCATCGACATGGTGAAAAATAAAATTTCAGAACTCGAAGAATTTAATCCGATGCTCGGACACCGTGGCTGCCGTTTAGGTATTACCTATCCTGAAATTACAGCCATGCAGGCCCGGGCAATCATTGAAGCTGCATTAAACCTGAAAGCTAAAGGTATTGATGCCCGTCCTGAAATTATGGTTCCGCTGGTTGGAACGGTTGCTGAGCTTAAAAATCAGGCTGATATTATCCGTGCAACTGCCGAAAAAGTATTTAAAGAAAAAGGCGATAGCATTGATTACCTTTTAGGTACCATGATTGAAATTCCACGCGCAGCTTTAACGGCAGACCATATTGCTGCCGAAGCCGATTTCTTCTCGTTTGGAACCAACGACCTGACGCAAATGACTTTGGGCTATTCGCGCGATGATGCCGGCAAATTTCTACCCGATTATCTGGCAAAAGGCATCCTGAAACAGGACCCATTCCAGATTCTCGATCAGAGTGGTGTTGGCCAGTTGGTTGAAATGGCTTTCAAAAAAGGACGTACGGTGAAACCTAAGCTGAAAGTTGGAATTTGCGGAGAACATGGAGGCGAACCAAGTTCAATTGAATTCTGCGACAAGGTTGGATTGAACTACGTCAGTTGTTCACCATTCCGCGTACCAATCGCCCGGGTTGCTGCTGCCCAGGCAAACATTAAACACAGTAAATAATACTGGACAAAACAGGCTGAACCTTCAGCCGTCTTCGCTATAGAAAGGGAATAATCCGAAAAGATTATTCCCTTTTGCTTTTTTTGGGTGATACCCTTCAAAAATTCAATCAGAATATAGGAAGGTCGTGGAATATTAAGAATTCAAAAAGTAATTTAGATTTGAGTTATCAAAATTCAAACACCGCTTTCCTACCCCAACTTCTTCATCAGCCACGCCATATTTTCACCCAAAGTATGCATGATGCGGATTCCTTCTTCGTCTTTTAAAACATCACCGGGCGCTGCGCCAAGTGCAAAGTTCCAGTAGCTCGATCCGGGAATGATCATCTGGCTGATCAGGAAAAAATTATTGATGGTTTCGAATGCATGCAATGCTCCGCCACGACGCTCCACAATTACCGCTGCACCCACTTTCCGTCGCAATAAATGACCATTTCCACGGGTAACATAACCAGCAACATCAATGAGGGCTTTCATTTCGGTGGTGATGTCAGCAAAATACACCGGAGAACCCAGAATGATTCCATCGGCCTCCACCATCCTGGCAATGATATCATTAATCACATCGTTTTTGATGTGACAGCGTCCGTCCTTAATCTCTCTGCATTTTCCGCAAGCAGTGCAGCCATGAACCAGCTTACCACCCAATTGAATGAACTCGGTTTCGATACCTTCATTTTCCAGTTCCTGAAATACGCTCTTTATTACGATTTCAGTATTGCCATTTCTGTGCGGACTTCCGTTAATTCCTATAACTTTCATAGTTCTATTTTAAAATCAAATAACACAAGGTCCCCAAGCAGATTGACTAAAAGACAAATCTAAATAGAGGTCTTCGTGTTCAGACTAATTTTTACTGGTTAAATACAAACGAAATGATATTTGCTCCCATTTGCAATGCTTTCTGGCGAACTTCTTCCGGATCATTGTGGACCGACCGGTCTTCCCAGCCATCTCCCAAATCGCATTCATAATTATAAAAACAAACCAGCCTTCCTTTATAAATCAGACCAAAACCCTGAGCCGATTTACCATCATGTTCATGAATTTTTGGTAAGCCGTCGGGAAATTGATACTTCTGATGATATATCGGATGATCGAATGGCAGTTCAATAAAATCAAGCTCCGGAAAAACCTTTTCCATTTCGCGACGGATAAACGGATCCAGTCCGTAATTATCGCTGATTTGCAGGAATCCTCCTGATTCCAGATAATTTCTCAAATTGGCAGCCTCTCCTTCCGAAAAAAACACATTCCCATGTCCGGTCAAATCCACATAAGCATAATTGAACAGGTCCGGACTTCCCGGTTCTACTGTTCCGGGTTCAGGACTAATATTTGTTTTCAGCTTATCGTTGCAAAAGGCTATCAGGTTACCCAATGAGGTTGGATTAGAATACCAGTCGCCACCGCCATTGTATTTCATCAACGCAATTCGCACCGAAGTGCTTTGCGAAAACACCATCATTGGCAAAAAAAATAAAAAGAGAGATCCAAGTTTCCTCATATCAGGACAAAAATAGAAAGTATAAAGTTAAAAGCATGATCTCCGGATTTCATTTTCCGTATTTTAGATTGTCCAAAGATAGAAATATTGAATGGCTTCGGGAAAACAGGCAATTTGAATCTAAAAAAAATCAATTCTTCTGAAATAATTGCCAATTTTGTTGCTGGATTTAAAAGCCAAAAGCGGACGTAACCGTTAAGAAGGTGTCGCTTCGTTAAGATGACTGCTTGAAAAAGTAAATCTCAATAAATAAAACAGAACTTAAGTTACCAAAATATCCTGAAAATGAAAAATTTCACCACCCGATCGCTCCATATACCATTCCTGAAAAAAGATCCGCACAACGCACTGGCCATGCCGATTTATGAATCGGTAGCTTTCGAATTTGATTCGGCCGAGGATATTGCGGCAAATTTTCGCGGAGAAATGCCGGCGCACGCCTATTCGCGCACGAGCAACCCAACAGTTGAATATTTCGAAACGAAAGTAAAAATACTGACCGGAGCACATCAGGTACTGGCTTTATCTTCAGGAATGTCAGCTATTTCAGCCACTATGATGGCTATCTGCAAACAAGGCGACAACATTATTTCGGGAAATCATTTATTCGGTCACACACTGGCGCTTTTCGAACAGAGCCTTTCGGACTACGGATTGGAAACACGCTTTGTTGACACCACCAAACCTGAATTAATTGAATCGCTGATCGACGAAAATACACGTGCGATTTATTTTGAAACGGTCACCAATCCGCAACTTGAAATCGCAGATATTCATCGTCTGGCAGAAATTGCCAACAAATTCGGCATACTACTGATTTCCGACAGTACCATCACCCCACCTAATATTTTTGACTCGAAATCTTTAGGGGTTCATGTGGAAGTGATGTCAGCCACCAAATTTATTTCGGGCGGTGCCACTTCGTTTGGCGGATTGGTCATCGACAATGGTTTGTACGAATGGAGCAAAAATCCAAACTGCAGTGATTTCTCCGGAAAATACGGAAAGAATGCTTTCATCGCCCGTCTTCGGAAAAATTATTACCGGAATTTAGGAATGCCGATGACTGCCCACACAGCCAATTACATGATCGCCGGACTGGATATTCTGGAACTTCGCGTTGAACGTTGTTTTCAAAATTGCCTGAAACTGGGTGAGTTTTTTCAGCATAATATGAAAGTCACGCGTGTTGATTACCCCGGCTTAAAAGATTCAGAATATTACGATCTGGCTCTGAAACAGTTTGGCGGAGTACCCGGAACGGTGATGACTTTTGATCTGGAAAGTCAGGAAGAATGTTACCGTTTTATGAACCGGCTGAAAATTATTCGACGTGCCACTAACCTGAACGATAACAAATCGCTGATCATACATCCATATTCGACTATTTATACCGAATTCCCGGAAGACGAACGCATGAAAATGGGAATCCGCCCAACGATGATGCGCTTATCCGTCGGCATTGAAGGAGCATCAGATTTGATTGAGGATATGGAACAGGCACTTGCTGAATAATTGAATCAGCCAATCTTTGAGTTATGAATTTATAAACATTACTTTTGGTTATTATTCACCAATAATCAATTAATTATGAAAAGCATTCGACTTTTTTCAATTTTGTTAATCGCCCAAACTTTGCTTGTTTTGATACCTTTAAATTCTTCAGGCAGCAATTCAAATGCCGGAGATCAGCCAATCATTGGCCGTTGGGATATCACAGTTCAAATGGGAGATCAAACAGTTCCTTCCTGGTTGGAAGTTAAACTTTCAGGAATTAAAACCCTCGTCGGCTATTTTGTAGCCGAAGCAGGAAGTGCCCGACCAATTTCAAAAGTAAATGTTAACGACGGGAAAATCATGTTTAGTATTCCACCACAATGGGATAACTCCGACAATGACATGGTTTTTGAAGGAACTATAGAAAATGATAAACTCAAAGGATTCATCACAAGCAGCTCGGGCGACAAACATTCATTTGTTGGAGAAAGGGCACCCTTACTTAAAAGAAATACATCACCCGAATGGGGAAAACCAATAACACTCTTTAATGGTAAGAATCTGGATGGATGGCATTCGCAAAAACAGGACAACCAATGGGTAGCTGAAAATGGTATTCTGAAAAGCCCAAAACCTGGGACCAACTTAATTACCGATCAGAAATTTGAAGATTTCAAATTGCATATTGAGTTCAGATATCCGGAAGGTGGTAATACCGGGGTATATTTAAGAGGTCGGTACGAAGTACAGGTTGAAGATAGCAAAGGAAAGGAACCTTCATCAATTTACCTGGGAGGAATTTATGGTTTCCTGACTCCTAATGAAAATGTGGCCAAATCTCCGGGTGAATGGCAAACCTATGACATTACTTTAATAGGCCGACGCGTCACAATTGAAGCAAATGGGAAAACGATAATTTGCGACCAGATTATTCCGGGAATTACCGGAGGTGCACTGGACAGTGAAGAAGGAGAACCAGGCCCAATTATGCTGCAAGGAGACCATCTTCCAGCTGATTATCGGAATATCACTATTACTCCGGCAAAATAGTATTTCATTATCAGCTCCCTGACACCAGAATGTAGCAGGGAGCTGATAATTATATTTAAGAAGAAATCTCTAATTAATTTTCGTTCAGCAGATTGAATGTGTGGCAGGCTACTACTCCAGCTGTTTCTGTACGCAAACGGCTATCGCCCAAACTTACAGGCCGAAATCCTGCTTTTAAAGCTGCATCAATTTCTTCGGTAGAAAAATCTCCTTCAGGACCAATCAGTATCAGATAGTTCTCATTAGAAACAATTAAATTTTTAAGCAAATCGCGGTGCTGCTCTTCGCAATGGGCAATAAACTTCTGTCCTTCAAAAGGCTGACTGATAAACTCAGCGAATTTGGTTAACTCATCGAGCCTGGGCAAATAAGCTTTCATCGATTGTTTCATGGCTGAAACCATTACTTTTTCGAGCCTTTCCAGTTTTATTTCCTTCCGTTCCGAATAGCGACAAAGCAGCGGACTTACCCGATTAATTCCTATTTCAGTAGCTTTTTCCAGAAACCACTCCATCCGATCCATATTTTTTGTTGGAGCAATAGCAATTTGCACCTGAAAATTCCGGAGCCCAAAATCCAGTTCAGATTTGATCACCTTAACCGTGCATTTTTTAGGATTTGGATCGGTAATTTCAGCTGTAAAAAAACCTCCGCGCCCATCAACCAAAGTAATCTCATCACCTTGCTGAAGCCGCAAAACCCGAATACAGTGTTTTGATTCGGTTTCGTCCAAAGTAAAAGTGTTTCCTGAAATTTCAGGAGTGTAGAAAATATGCATGAATATTTTAATTAAACATTTTTGGGTGTGAGCTGAAAAGCCTCCTGAGCCGCACGGGTCGAAACTTCCAGCCAATTATTGACCTGAAAATCGAGGCCAACAGTTGAACAGGTTGGCATATCGTTTTTAAAATATTTCACCAGATTGTAGACCAGATAATAAACGACTGGATTGTGACCAAAAACAAAAACCGTCTGAACATCTTCAGGCAATTGCTGAAGCATATCAACGAAGTCCTGAGTGGTTATCCCATCGTACAATACGTTTTCCTGACGAATGGATGTTATATCGTAACCAAGATTCAGACAATAAATGGTTGCCGTATGCATCGCACGGACTGCCGGACTGGCAATTACCAAATCAGGAAAAACATCCATCTCTCTGAGTCGTAAACTTATTTTTTCGGCATCAGAAACACCCCGACTCATAAGATCACGATTAAAATCATCGTCGTAACCATAGGGTACCGATTTTGCATGCCTGACAATAACAACTCGTTTCATATCACCGTATTTTGTTACAAAAATAGGCTATTTTTAGCATTCAGGAAAATCAATTTAAAATGAAAAGAATAGGCTTATTATCAGATACACATGGAATGCTTAGTTCCCGGGTGTTTACTTTTTTCGAATCAGTTGACGAAATCTGGCATGCCGGCGACATTGGAAATGCAGAAACTGCCGACCAACTTTCAGCCGTCAAAACCTTTCGGGCGGTATACGGCAACATCGACGATCATATTGTCAGACTTATGTTTCCGGTCGATCAGCGTTTTTTTTGTGAAGAGGTAGATGTTTTAATCACCCATATCGGAGGCTATCCTGGAAAATACGAACAGCGCATCAGGACACTTTTAGAAAGGAATACGCCGAAACTTTTCATTAGCGGTCATTCACACATTCTAAAAGTGATGTACGATCCGAAATATCATTTGCTTCATATCAATCCAGGAGCTGCAGGGAATAAAGGGATTCATCAGGTATGTACCGCCATTCGGTTTGTAATTGACGGAAAAAACATCAAAGATTTGGAAGTTCTGGAATTCGAACGATCAGCGTTTCAGGAGATTTAACCATAAGACTTCGCTATTGTATCAACATTTTTCGATCCTGACTGTTTGGAAGCACAAGTAAATACCATGACCAGGTTTATTAATTAATTCTTTTCGGGATGACACAGTTAAGCAGTTCAGGACAAAAAGAAACAGCAACTTTCGGCAACGGATGCTTTTGGTGTACCGAAGCCGTATTTAAAAGTCTGAAAGGTATTATAACCGTTGATTCGGGCTATTCGGGCGGAAAAGTTAAAAATCCGACCTACAAAGAAGTATGCACGGGTACCACAGGCCATGCCGAAGTCATTCAAGTCACTTTTGATCCAAAGACGATCAGCTTTCGCGAACTGCTCGAAGTTTTTTGGCAAACTCACGACCCAACCACACTCAACCGTCAGGGAGCCGATGTGGGAACACAATACCGTTCGGTAATTTTTTATCATTCTCCGGAACAACAAGAAATTGCCGAAAAATACAAAGTAGAACTGAATACCGAAAATGTATTCGACAAGCCGGTGATCACTGAAATTACAGCGTTTGAAAAATTCTATGCCGCCGAAAACTACCATCGGGATTATTATGCAAATAATTCATCGCAAAGTTATTGCCAGATTGTGATTGTACCCAAACTTCAAAAATTCAGGGAAATTTTCAAGAAAAAATTGAAATAGCAAACCGATGATTAGATTCAAATACCCAATAACGACTCGTTAGGAATAAAACAAACGGTTTTACGATATCATCTGATGGGGAGAACCTGAGGATCATTTTCATGATTTTGCTGCCCGAAGGGAAACCGGCAAAGACGGACAATTCAGGAAAAGCATTAACGAAGTATTCCAGATACCTCAGGACGAACTGGATTTGAATCCCAAAATTACTCAAAATCCGGGATACTAAAAATGGATCAGTTGATATGGGTGTGGGGAAAGTCGTTGGTATTGTTTTCCGATATGAAGTCAAAACAGAAATCGGTCATGCAAAATCAAATCTACTATCCTCAAGCGGGACGCACTTTTACTTTTCTTCTGCAGAAAAAAAATCCGATAGTTATCGGATCGCCACCGCAATCAAATGCAAATAACCCAATTAAAATACTAGTCTTTCAATTGGGTTCATCCTTTGATCGAAGCGAGTGCGAGGGCCGTCAAAACACCCGGCTGAGGGTTCGTTTTGAGCGTCATTCTGCTAAGTAATTTGATCCAGTGTCTCCTCAATAATTACAGGATATTATGACAATCGCAGAGACTCAACTCCGTGCGTCTTTACTCTAAATCACGCCTTTTTATCCGGATTACCTCATTGAGGAGAATACCATTCCCCACAACAATATGAATTGATCCCTAAAAATCGAAACTACACGGAAAACTTTTTTTGTCACCAAAATAATTTCTACTGATTTCCGGAATCAGCTAGAAGAGGTAATTCAATCCTATATATATCCCTGATGTGCCATCTTGTTCATTGGGAGTCATTCCGTAGTCAGCAGCAATTACAAAGTTTTCATTCATCACAACCCGAAGTCCTGCACCGTATGAATAATGAAATTTCTCAGCATCCCAGTTAAAATAATCGGGCTGAGGAACCGAACTCATTGGTGCAATTATACTTTTAACATCTATTTTTTCAGTCACCTTGCCAAAATCAGTAAAGGCATTCAACCCTATATAAAAGTTATTATTAATCCAGTTGAAGCGAACCACTTTCCAGCGCATTTCCAGATTTCCATAGAAAAAGCCATCGCCCACTACCCTGTTGCGAAGAATTCCGCGCATCGTCTTTCCTCCACCCAAGCCTTCAGAAAGGGCGCCCGTCAAAACAGATGTAATGACCTGCGACTGATAATAAAATGGTGTGTGACCGGCAACAGTAGTTTGGTAAGCCAGGCGATAAACGAAGGATAGATTTTTAGGAACCAGGGTGAAATACTGACGATGAATCAGGCTGAGCTTGGCAAATGAACTCTCGGCACCTAAAAATTCAGGTGCACCTTCCAGCACAGCTTCCGTCCAGATTCCTTTCATTGGGTTGGGGCGGTTATCACGGCTGTCGTAAACAATTCCTCCTTTAAGAGCTGGAACAAAACCTCCGTTAGCCTCTTTCTCCGGAATAATTCCCCACTGCTGATATAGTTCAAACAAACCATCTACCGGAGGCAAAACATCACTTCCAGACTTTCCTTTATTTAATTTATCCAGGTTTACGCTACTTATTGCAAAATTCTGAAGATTAAATCCTCCAATCCAACGGATATGATCCCCGGAGAGTTTTCCCTGAAGATCGACCTTGAACCTGAACAATTTCCGGTCATACTTATAGAACATTCGTGTCTTATAATCCGCGGTGTTATCCGAATCGATCCAATCCGACTGATATACCGCATCATACCCGTTAAACCCATAAAAATCGTAACCCTGATCGGAGAGGTAACTTAAGTCAACTGATGTTTGTAATCCTTTTATCAGCTGATCGGAGTCGTAATAAAACCTGTTAATTCCGCTACCTTTTGTAAAACGCGAAACTTCAAAATAAAGCGAATGATTGTATTTTGGAAAGCGGCTGCCATCACCATAATTGTACAAATTAACCAATGCACCATATTGAAACCCAAGATCGGTGTCAAAAGTAATGGTCGGCAGAGCACCAAAATTCCAGTTTTTTTTGATCAGTTCATCCTTTTTCTCCGGCTGTGCAAAAAGCACGATCGATAAACAAACACACAAGAACGACAGCTGAAATTTTTTCATAGGATAAGAGTTAATTCAATTGAAGAAGTCAAAATCAAATTTCTACCTGGTTCAACAACGCCAAACTGGAATAAAGGTTTTAGTTGTTAATTCATAAACCTACAAAGAATCAGACACTTTGAAACATAAAGAATGATCGCAATCATCCAATCCGTTGATTATGAATGAAAGTGATTTACACCGAAACCTGAAATACAATATCAGGTTTTGAAAAAATAATCAGTGCTGATTCTTCAAATCCAACCTCGTAATTTGTAATAACCGAGTGCCACCATTTCGCGGGCAATCAGGATTTCGTATTTCAGATGATTCCAGAATTGATACCTGACTGAAGTATGGTTGCCAATATCAGGAATTGGCATTTTATTTCCACCGAGCTTGTCGTCGTCAAAAAACAGATTAGCCTCAATTGCATTTTCAAATGTTGGCAATGCATTAAGCCGGGTAAATCCTGCCTTTTTGAAAACCAAAACGGCACGTCGCATGTGTTCGGGTGAGGTAACCAGCAAAACCGGTTTTGCAGTCAGGTTCTCAGCATTGAACCGTTGCAGATGAAGTGCTTCCGAGCGAGTATTTGTCGCGAGTTCTTCGTATAAAATCCGTTGCGGATCGATTCCTTTTTGAATTAATTCGGCAGCTACCATCCGGGCAGTACTCGCTGAATCTGCCGGATTCCCTGGTATCGAAATGATAATGCGGCTTTTGGGTGACTCCACTGCAGCCCGGTGAACAAAGAATACCCGCATCAGGCCCGACTCGCTGGGCATTCCGCCACCACCTAACAAAACAATGTAATCAGGCTTTTCGGTGATCTCCGACTGACTGGTTCCCAACCAATAATACCCCCAATAGGGCAAACTGGTAAAACTTAGAATCAGAAGGACCAAAAACAACATTCCAAATCCAATGAACATAGTACGAAAAACCTTTCCTATCCGCCTGATTATATTTTGTTTTGCCATTTCTGATTGATTGGTAAAAAACGAAAGTTAGATAAATTTCAGAATTAGAAATAAGTAAACTAAAAATTATCGGGAAATTCAATGTAATCGACTTCGATTGAGAATAACTGTTGCTATTCGATACTTAATTCCTAAAAAAACACGCTACAACTTCCCCTTTCGATTCCCGAAAACAGGAGAATAAACCAACATTTTCGTAAGAACAGCATCTTTTCACCTACCAAAATGTAGTATTTATAACTTCTGTAAGGCAATCTAAAACTCAAATTCAGGCACTTGCCAATATTGGTATGATGCTTGATTCACCGATTTTCATACTGTTCATTTCAGGTATATAAATCAAAAAGTCAGGATGAAGTTCCCATTGGAAATAATTGAAACGCACAGAAATAATTTTTATTAACTAATATATATTCCCATGAAACTAAGTGCAAGAAACCAGTTAAAAGGTAAAATCATTAAAGTTGATGAAGGATTAATTACCTCGAAAGTGATGCTCGATCTGGGCAATGGAAATATTATTTCGGCTATTATTTCGAAAGATGCCATTGCTGATTTGGATCTTAAAGCGGGAGATACAGCTTTTGCCATTATAAAATCGACCGAAGTAATCATTGGTACTCCATGCGATTGTAAGGATGGAACTTGTAATTGCCAATAGTTATGATTGAGGTCGAATGCCATATTTCAGTAAAAAAAGACGGGACCTGTTTTTTAAGTCCCGTCAAAACCGAACTTCTGAACGAAATCAGGCAAAGTGGCAGCTTGAGTGGTGCAGCGAAAAAGCTGAAAATATCGTATCAGCATGCCTGGACCATGATTGAAGAAATGAATCGTTCTGCTCCTGAACCCTTGGTCATCAAACAGCGTGGGGGAGCAAATGGTGGTGGAGCAGAAATTTCTGCTTACGGCGAAAAAATTCTCAAAGAATACAGGATCATTGAAGCCCAGGTCAAGAAGCTGGTTGATCAGATCAACGTGGAAATTAATTTCTGATTTTTTTTGCTTGTCGTTATCTAATCTTGTTTATATCGAAAACTAAAAATTATGGATTCAAATCTAAGTTATCAACCCATTGGTGTTATCCGGACACCTTTTAACACCATTTCCGAAATGCCAATTCAACCCAGCGGAGCCAATGGAGCCGAAGGTACCATTGAACTGAATCCGGACTTAAGTCCCGGACTATTTGATCTGGAAGGTTTTTCGCATCTGATATTAATCTATCATTTCCATATGGTTTGTGGATACAAACTTTATGTGGTTCCGTTTATGGACGATAAGCCACATGGAATTTTTGCCACGCGAGCCCCCACCCGCCCCAATCCTATCGGGATCTCAATTGTCGAACTCAAGAAGATCGAAAACAACATCCTTTACATTGAAGGGGTTGACATGCTGAATGGCACGCCATTGCTCGATATCAAACCATTCTTCACCAAATACGACAATCGTCCGGATGCAAAAGCTGGTTGGCTGGAAGGAAAAGATCACATAGACATCGCAAAAATAAAATCGGATGCAAGATTCGATTCAAAAAAAAGCCCGGAATTCAATCGCTGCAAATGATTAAGAAATTCCGGACTATTAAAATTCAAATCAATTTTAACGCTTAAAAGTACACAAAATGAAGAAGATTTTCGCATTACTGAGCTTCGGCCTGGTATTTTTGCTCAGTTTTTCAGAAAGCTACGGGCAAGTCACTATTGATGCTGAGTTTCGGCCACGGTCGGAATACAGGCAAGGATTTAACCAACCGTTGGCTGATACGCTCAAATCATCAGGTTTTACCCTTCAGCGCACCCGTTTAAATTTCAACTACACCAGTGGTTTATTAAACGCTCGTTTGACCTTGCAGGATGCACGTGTGTTTGGCGAAACAAATACCAAACAACCCTCAACCGCATCGAATAGAAGTCTGGGTATTTACGAAGCCTGGGCCGAATTGCTGCTTGGCTCAGGTACCAGTTTCAAAATTGGCCGTCAGGGTGTACAATTCGAGGATGGGCGACTGTTCAGTCTATCACCCTGGAGCAACACCGGAAATTCGCACGATCTGGCCCAACTCAGGTATTCTGCCACAGGATTTGAAGCCCAGCTGGGTTATGCCTATGGTAATGAGAAAGCTTACAATGCCGACACTTCCTATTACAGCATAAGTAAGATGTACAAACAGCTGGCTTTCCTGCATCTGACCAAAACAATTACCAACGGACTTGACTTGAGTTTACTGGGAATTGATGAAGGATTCATGAAAAGTAAAACTGATCAGGATTTGTATCACCGTTATACAACCGGAGGTACTTTACAGTTGAAAAAGGATAATTTGCCACTGGGGATTTTTGCTACCGGTTATTATCAGTTCGGAAAAAGCACACCTACGGTTGATTTGGATGCGTATTTACTCGCTTTGAAAACTACGTACAAGTTCACCGACAAAATCGGCGTGCTTGCCGGAATTGATTATTATTCGGGATCTGAAAATACTTTAGCTTCAACAAAAACCAAGACATTTAACAAATTACCCTACGGTGTCAACCACTCGTTCAACGGTTACATGGAATACTGGGCATCTTTACCCAAGGGTGGATTGATGAACTATTTTGGTGGCGTAAATCTGAAAATTACGAAGAAACTTAGTTCCGTAATTACATATTACAGTTACCGGCTCGATAAAAACATGAAATCGGGCACCACTGAAGTTAAGAAAAACATAGGTTCGGAACTGGATATCGTCATGAACTATAAGTTTTCGCCTGAAACAGCCATACAGTTTGCCTGGTGTGGTTATTTTGTAAATGATGCAACACGAATGCTGAAACTAAAATCAACTTCCGTTGAAACCAAATTTCCGCAGTACGCTTATATCATGCTTACCATCAAACCAAAATTCTACAAAACACCTGTCGTTGCAAAATAATTCAGAAATATAAAAGAAAAGCAAAATATGAAAAAAACAACTATTTTCCTGCTGTTAGCCTTATTCAGTATAAGCATGCGGGCCCAAACCGTAAAAGTTGCAGCTGCAGCAAACCTCCGTTTTGTGTTCGAAGAAATCAAAAACAGCTATATGAAGGCAAATCCCAGATCTGATGTGGTGGTTAATTTTGGCTCAACCGGAGCGCTTTACCTGCAAATTGTAAATGGAGCCGATTTTAATTTGTTCATGGCTGCTGATGATGTTGTTCCGGTAAAACTGAAAGCTCAGGGATTAGTTTCCGGAGAAGTTAAAACATACGCCTTTGGGAAATTGGTTTTGTGGAGTAATACCATTAATGTTTCGAAAGGAATGGATGTACTGACTGATCCGTCGGTCAAACGGATTGCCGTTGCCAAACCCGATCTGGCTCCTTATGGCGACCGGGCTGTTGAATGCCTGAAGTCGGCTGGACTGCTTGAGAAAGTGAATGATAAAATCGTATATGCTGACAATATTTCACAGACCGCACAATTCGCTCAAACTGGCAATGCAGAGGTCGGATTTTTGGCTTATTCCTTAACGTTATCTCCTGAAATGAAAGGATCGACTTTTGAAATCGATGCCAAAAGTTACAAACCGGTGGCACAGGCTATGGCCATAGTTAAAGGATGGAAAGCCAATCCTGAAGCAGTGAAACTTATGAAATATATCTTAAGTCCTGAATGTAAACCTATTTTTGAAAAATACGGATATATCATTCAGTAAGCAACCGGAGAAAGTAGACCGGGAAACGAAGACCGAAGAAGGGAAAATGAAAATTTGATTTCCGGCAGGTTGCCAGTTGTAAACAGAAAGAATATAACTATGAATAAATTAACGGGTAAAATTTCACGGATACAACAATCAGGAGCTATCATTTTGATTGATGCAGATGTCGATGGTCACGTCATTTCAGCCATGCTCATCGAATCGGCCACTCATCCGGAATGGCTGCAGGTTGGAAATAGCATCGATCTCGTATTTAAAGAAACGGAAGTTTCGCTGGCCAAAAACCTTTCGGGAATCATCAGTATGCGCAACCGCATGAAATGTACCGTTCAGCACATTGAACGCGGTGAGTTACTGAGTAAAATTGACCTGAAATTTCAGACCGAACGGATTACTTCGGCTATCACAACCCGCTCGGTTGATAATCTTCAGCTTGCTGTTGGCGATGAAGTGGAAGCCCTGGTAAAAGCCAACGAGGTTTCGTTAATGAAGAAATAGAACGCGGAAATTCATCATTTACAATTCAGATCATGGATGTATCATTTGCACAAACATTGTGGTTAACACTCAAACTGGCAGTTTTAACTACGGGAATTCTAGTACTCATCGGGTTACCGTTCTCCTACTGGCTGACTTATACCCGGGTAAAAATGAAGCCACTCATAGAAGCTCTCGTGAGCATGCCCATGGTCTTGCCTCCTTCGGTAATTGGCTATTACATGCTGGTGATTTACAGTCCGCGCAACTGGTTTGGCGAATGGCTCGGCAGGGGATTCGATATTCGGCTGGCTTTTTCTTTCGAAGGGATTTTGATCGCATCGGTTATTTTTAGCCTGCCATTTATGGTTCAGCCGCTGCACAACGGATTACGTTCTCTGCCCGATAGTTTTCGTGAAGCCTCGTACACCCTTGGCAAATCGAAAATGCGAACTTTTTTCAGGGTGTTGCTACCCAACATCAAACCATCCATCATCACTGCTGTTGCACTTACTTTTGCACACTGCATCGGCGAATTTGGTATTGTGCTGATGGTCGGAGGCAACATGCCCGGCGAAACCCGTGTGGCTTCCATTGCGATTTACGACGAAGTTCAGTCACTCAATTTTGAAGCCGCCAATCGTTATGCCCTTATTTTGTTTTTGGTTTCACTGGTATTGCTGACCATCATTTACAGCATCAACAGAAAATACGACACATGGAAAATGATGTAATCAATATCGATATTGAAAAGATGATGCATACCGCTCATGGTTCAATGAACCTGGCTATACGGACAAGCATCCGGACAGGAGAACTGGTTGCTTTGTTTGGGCAGTCCGGATCAGGAAAAACCACGCTTTTGCGAATCCTTTCCGGACTTGTAAAACCGGATAAAGGATTGATTCAGTTCGGCAGCACCGTTTGGTTCGATTCGAAAAAACAAATCGACATCATCCCTCAGAATAGGAACATCAGCCTGATGTTTCAGGATTATGCCTTGTTTCCGAACATGACGGTAGAGCAAAACATTCTGTTTGCCCAACCCGAAAAGGACCGAAAAACAATGGATGAATTACTCCGTCTGTTTGGCTTGTCAGAATTCAGGAAAAGAAAGCCCGACGGATTATCAGGCGGACAAAAACAACGGGTTGCCCTGGCTCGCGCCCTCGCGCGTAAACCTCAACTGCTGCTGTTGGACGAACCACTCTCGGCGCTCGATGCTGAAATGCGCAACTCACTTCAGGATGAAATTGTTCAGGCACACCAAATGACAGGTGTAACAATGATTATGGTCAGTCACGATTTGAATGAGGTCTTCCGCTTAGCCACTCATGTGCTTTGTATCGAAAATGGTACAATCACCCGAAGCGGAAATCCGGAAGCAGTTTTTTCGGATAACAGCATCAGCGGAAAAGTACAGATTACGGGGCAAATTGCACGAATCGACAAGCAGGATACGATTAATATCGTTACGGTTATCTCCGGAAACAATCAGGTCATTAAAGTCATCGCATTCGACAATGACCAGGAGAACCTCAAGATTGGCGATAGTGTGATGGTCTTCTCAAAAGCATTTAACCCGATTATCAGTAAATTAAGGTAATTGCAAATTTCCGTCCTTTGCAAGACTTTTGCTTTCTGGTGAGATTAAAAATTAAATGTAGCTTTGGAAAAAATAAGCCAAATGACGGATCTTAATTTCTTATCATGAAACATCCATGACAATACCAAATTTTTGACGCACAAGAGGATGACTATATAAGCGTTACGGGTTGCGAGTTACGCGATATCGAAACCCGGAACCCGTAACTCGTAACAAAAACAAAAACAAAAAAAAACCTTTGAGTGAAAAATATAAACGCATGAAAAACCGATTTCTAATTGTATTGTTTTTATTGCTGTCGGTTTCGTCGTTCGCTCAGAATATCGACATCCGGCTTCTTCGGGCTGTTTATTCTCCGCGACATCTGGCTGCAGATAACTTCATGAAACTGGCCTCCAACACCAATAACGGAATTGTCATTGGAATTCCGCTTACCCTTGGAGTTGCAGGACTTCTCAAACATGACGAAAAACTGGTTAACACCGCCTTTCAGCTCGTCGCTGCCAATGCAATCAATCTGGCGGCCACCGTTGCATTAAAATATTCCGTCAACCGCGACCGGCCTTTCGAAACTTATCCGGATATCCAGAATAAAGTCTACGAAGGAACTCCTTCATTCCCTTCGTTTCATACTTCCAGCGCATTTGCAACAGCAACAACTTTAAGTTTGAATTTCCCGAAATGGTATGTGGTTGTTCCATCCTATTTATGGGCCGGAACTGTTGGTTACTCCCGGATGCATCTTGGCGTACATTATCCCACTGATGTTTTGGGTGGTGTGATTACCGGAGCCGGCAGTGCCTATCTGACTTTTAAACTGAATCAATGGATCGATAAAAAATATTTTAAAGAACATGAATACAAGTAAAAACGGTTTGAAAAAGCGTATCAAAAGTTTTGGGTTTGCTTTCTCCGGAATATATGAACTGGTTAAGTCGGAACCCAACGCTCAGATTCATTTACTGGCCACCATTGCTGCTGTTTTCTTAGGATTTATTCTGAAGATATCCACTACCGAATGGTATGTTGTACTGATTGTCATTGCCCTGGTTTGGGCTGCGGAAGCATTCAATACCGTCATCGAAAAACTGGTCGATCATATGTTTCCCGAATATCACGAAACCGCCCGAATCACCAAAGATATCGCTGCCGGAGCTGTACTCATCTGTGCGATAATTGCTCTGGTTTGCGGACTGATCATCTTTTTACCCAAATTAATTTTAATCTTATAACCTGATTATTCCGGGTAGAGACGCACAGCTGTGCGTCTAATGGCAGTTCACATTCCACACATCTTGATGTTCGCAGAGACACAGGAGACACATCAAAAATCGGTAAGATCCGGAGACGCACGGCCGTGCGTCTTTACGCATAAAACCAATGGATTAGATGTTATTCTTCTAATTGGAGGATTGATCGAAACGAGTCCGAAGCCCGTTTGATTCAGCGATTGCCATTGATCATTCCTGAAACCAGACCTTTGATCTTCCCGTTTTCGGCGATAATTACACCAGCCAGATGAATTACAATAAAAGCGTACATGGCATATTGAATGATTGCATGAATATTTTTCAAACCCTTGTGAATCTCGCGGCTGAAGCCCAAATCACGTCCAAAAGCCATCCCCAGTCCGGTAAGCGCCATCAGCGAAAGAAGAATAAAGAATAGCAGATAACTGTATTTCACCCTGATGTAATGGCTGTATTCAGCTTTGTTTTCACCATTCTTTTTAGCTGAGGCCATGGCTCTTTTAAGCCTGTTGCTCATCTTCTCATCTTCAGGCTGAGTGAACTCAATGACAAGCCTCGAAAGCAATAAAAAGGTCAGCCCGAAACCAATCAGTTTATGTACATCCCACATCTGGTCTTCGTACTCGTGCGACACGGCAAAAGCCTGCTCATCGGTAACGTTAACTCCTTTATTTTTCAACTGTTCCTGAACCATCTTAACATTGTCACGTGGTGAAAGCAATGTTGAATTAAACAATACGGTAACGATCGATCCGCTTATAAACAAAAAAGTGAGCCAGTGCCAGATTCGCAATGGTGCCGAATGCTGCTGCAGAAACGGGGAAGTTCCAGAACCTGAAGAAATGTTCTTGGGAGTCATAGTTGAAGTTTTAGAATTACTTTCAGGAGGAACAGTTAATAGGATCAAATGTTTTATAAACAAAAATTTCAATCATACCGAAACAATTTTTCAAAACATTGACTCTCCGCTGCAAAAAAGGGTTAAAACAAAAAATCCCGGATGAATGAACAAGCGGGATTTTTTAAGTTTTAGACCTGGATTTTTCTCTTCAGGAAATGGTTCAGAAACTTACTCCTTCACAGAGAATTTGTAAATGGTAGTCGATTTCAGAGTTTCTCCCGGTTTCAGCAAAGTATTCGGGAAATCAGGATGATGAGGTGAGTCAGGATAATGCTGTGTTTCCAGACAAACACCATTGCGGTAATCGTAAGGATTTCCACGTTTCCCTATGATGTTTCCTTTCAGGAAGTTCCCGGTGTATAACTGAACAGCAGGTTCGGTAGTAAAACATTCCATGTAACGACCCGAAGCCGGTTCGAAAAGGCTGGAACAGAAAGTCATTTCGATGCCGTCCTGATCTTTGTTCAGAATGTAATTATGATCGTAACCACCACCCATGCGAAGCTGAGGCATTGGATCTTCAATACGTTCGCCAATGGTGTGAGGTGTGGTAAAGTCCATTGCAGTTCCGCGGATATCCACAATTTCTCCCGTCGGAATCAATTGAGAATCGGCTACAGCAGTCGTAAAATTAGCATCAATCACGAGTACATGATCCAGAATATCACCCATGCCTTCACCTTTCAGGTTAAAATAAACATGGTTCGTTAAATTGAAATAACACGACTTATCGGTAGTGGCTTCGTAATCGATTTTCAAACCGTTGTCTTTGGTTAGGGTGTAAGTCACCTTTACGTTTTTATTCCCGGGGAATCCCCATTCGCCATCAGGACTTATCAATGTCATTTCGACAGCAGGACCATCGGCAGACTGAATTTCTTTTCCGTCCCATACCTGACGGTAAAAACTACTGTCGCCTGAATGCAGGCAGGCTTTGAAATTGTTTACAGGCAACTGATACACCTGACCGTCAATTTCGAACTGCGCATCAGCAATCCGGTTGGCATACGGACCAACAATTGCTCCAAAACCAGCTTCTCCGGAAACATAATTGTCAATATTGGTGTAACCAAGAACCAAATCTTCCATTTCCCCATTTTTATCGGGAGCAAATATGGAAACGATTTTGGCGCCGTAATTGGTAAGGGTCACAATAATTCCGCCTTCATTTTCCAAGGTGAATAAAGTGGTCTGTTTGCCATCTACAAGCTTTTCGAAGTCAGCTTTTGTATACGACGGAGTAAATTCTTTTTTGGGTGCCGAACAGGAAAATATCATTCCGGCAACGACCATTAAACCGATTAATTTCTTCATACCATTGAGATTTTTAGATTTTAGCATTTGATTGGTAAAGATAAGTGTTTAAAAGACTCGTCAAAATATTATTGGGTAAAGATAAGTCATCCAAATGACTCCTCCCTGAGACTTTATGTGTTTTTTGTGAAACTGCATATAATCAACAACAATAATCACGATCAGTTGATCATGTTGTGGGGAAAGTTAGTTGCAGGCTCACTACCTGAAAGCCAAAACCCGAATACCTTCCGCTAAAAATCACCAAGCTCCTCCCCTTTCTTGTCAAACAGCAGGATTTTCTTTACACTCACTTCTTCCGTTTTTTTCACGCTTTTTCACCTTCGTAACCGAATCCAAACAAATCCCCTCTGCCTTCTGAAGAATCCCCTCCGCCTTCTGAAGGATCTGCTTTGCCTTCTGAAGAATCTCCTCTGGCTTCTGAAGAATCTGCTTTAGCTTCTGAAGAATCTGCTTTGCCTTCTGAAGAATCCCCTCCGCCTTCTGAAGAATCTCCTTTGGCTTCTGAAAGATCCCCTCTGCCTTCTGAAGGATCACCTTTGGCCTATATTTGAAATGTGTGACTGCTATTAAACCTGCGGAAACTAAAATTGAATATCCTTTTCATCGAATGTATTTTTCTGTTCAGGAAATACCGGATGGAGTATGCCCAAAGCAATCAGCGTATTATCGGGGCAAATCCAATAATATTCTTCCCGGAAATGCGAAACCTATTGAATGAAACAAAACTGATTAATATAATAGAAAGATCAGAAAAGTAGTATATATTTGGTGGTATTTACGAGTTAGCGGTCAGTTTATTCGCTCTTTGAAACAGTTTTGGTTCTTGAAATATTCGCTTAGTTTGAAACTTGTTAAAATTTAAACTTATGGATTACATTTGGATTGCTATAATTGTAGTTTACATTCTACTGACTCATTTAATTGCAAAATACATTGGAGAAAAGCGAGAAATCGGTTATGGGAAATCAGTCTTTTGGTCGCTCTTTGGCAGTCCAATAATAGGCTTTATTACGACAATATTGAGTAAAAAGAAGCCTAAACAATAACGAGAATTTTTTAAAATTTAGGTTTTTAAGTTTCGGGTTTGACAGGTTCTCGCATTTTGAGAGAACCAAATTCTTTGATAGATTTTCAAAATGGTTTTTTAGTGTTTTCGTGTTTGACAAGTTTTCGCTTTTTGAGAGTCAGTTCTGACTAAAACGTTCATTTTCAACTTAACATAGACTGCAACTGGAAACATTTTCGCGGACAAAGTTTTTAAACTTCGTGGAAAAGTTAGCGCAGAATCTGGTGGAGAAAGTTTTGCAGTTTGACACGGATTTTATTGAGAGCCAACATTTGCAAGTAATTTGCAAACATAAAAATATACAAATGTTTCAAGTGACCGAAAACCGAACCGCTAACAGCAAAATACCCGCAAGCCGGGTTTCGGTGCTTCGTTGACAGGAAATTAGTAATTTAAAGTGCAAATCTTCGTAGGAAGTTCATCGGGTAACTCCCGTCCTGCGTGTATTTGCGGAACGTTGGCAGCAATAATAGGTGCGCTGTTCGAAAATTATATTGTTATTGATAATGCACAATTAACTATATTTAACTTTCTAATATCTATAGACATGGCTCAAAAGAAAGTAGTTAACTTCACTGACGAGAATATTCGTAAGATATTTGGTTCATATGATGGTGAAGGTGAAAACATTGACCGTTTAAAAGAATATTATTTCAAAACTGAAACATATAGTAAGATAATTTCAGATTTACCTATTAAAATATTAGTTGGTCATAAAGGTATTGGCAAATCTGCTTTGTTCAGAATAGCTATGTCAGAACAAAAAGATAGTGGAAATCTTCCAATTTTAATTAAACCAGATGACATCGGGGAAATTGGTGAAAAACACGAAAGTTTGATTCTTAGTATTAGGAAATGGAAGTTTGGACTTACTGACATAATTGCAAAAAAAGTATTAAGTGAATTTGGTATAATTGATGAGGGAATAACAGCAAGAATTATCAAAGTTGGTGGAAGAATTATTCCACTTATTACTAAATCTGTAATACAACAAAAGGATAATTCAGATATAACTCAATCTCAAAAGTTACTAATAGAGAAATTTTTAACTTCAAACAAAATTGACGTTTATTTAGACGATTTAGACAGAGGCTGGCAAAATCGGAAAGAAGGACTTATAATGATATCAGCTCTAATTAACAGTATTAGAGATCTTTCTAGTGAAAATCCAGGATTAATTTTCAAACTGGCATTAAGATCTGATGTATTTAATGCGGTTAGGATTGAAGATGAATCTTCGGATAAATATGAGGGAGGGGTTGTCTGGCATTCATATGAGTTGCATGAAATATTTGTAATGTTAATCAAAAGACTCTTAACATTTTGGGGCGAATCTATAAATGAAGAAAATCTATTAAAAACATCTCAGAGACATATAGCTTTTAATTTAGATTCAATCTTTGAAAATACTTTTTTTGGAACTGGCAAATGGGAAAAGGCTCCAATGTATAAAGTTATTTTATCGCTTATTAGAAATCGCCCACGTGATTTAGTGAAATTATGCACAATGGCAGCAAGACAAGCATATCGAGTAAATTCAACAATAATTAAATCTTCTCATATATTATCAATATTACCAGATTATTCAAAAAGTATAATAAAAGATACAATCGCAGAATATAAATCCGAACTCCCACAAATTGAGCGATTGATATACGGGATGAAACCGTCTAAAAAAGAAAGATTTGCAGTAGATAGCTTCGTTTTCTCAACGTCAGAATTACATAAAAAAATATTCAACATAACTCAACGAGGTCAATTTATTTTTGCAAATGGGAAAGTTGGTGATGCTCACGATATATCAAGATTTCTGTATAAAATAAATTTTCTTACAGCAAGAAAAACGTTGGAAGACGGTACTATTGAAAGAAAAAGTTATGAGCATGACAGTAATTTATCTAGCTCATATATGGATTTTGGCTATGACTGGGAAGTCCATTTAGCATATAGATGGGATTTACAGGCTGATTCCTTAATCGATATCTTCTCTAAGCACAAGCTATAGTTGAAGCAATTAATTATAGTTATCCAAGAATAATTGTCTTATGAAACATATTTTAATATTGCCTTTCCTTATTTTTCTTGTTTTTTCTTCATTTACAAATTCAAAATTTCTGTCTAAACAAGACTCCATAATCCTTCAAAACGACACAGTCCTTTTGAATAGAATTGATCCTATTTGTGTACAAAACAATCAGAATAAAGAATGTGTGACAAGTTTTGATTGGCAAAAAAATATGCCTTGGGTGGGAGCAATATTAATTGGGATATTAACCGTTCTTGCAAATATTATTATTAGTAAACAATATCGAAAAACAAATAAGGAAGTATCAGAAAAACAAATTAATAATTCAAAAGAAATAGCTATAGCACAAATCGAAAATGTAAGAAAGAGTGTTGAGTTAGACTTTAATAAAACCGTATTATCTGGCAATCGGCAATCATGGATAAATGAATTAAGAGTTTTAATTAGTAAAATCCTATCAAAAACAATGTCAATTTCTGCTAAACAGAATCTATCAAATAAGGAATATGAGAAACTAAGATTCCTTATTACTAAAGCAGAATTAATGTTAAACGTCACAACTGACAAAGATTTTATACTAGCATTGACTGAACTTGAAAATTGTTGCCTTGAGATTCTAATGGGTAATATGAATGCAGTTGATTTGGAAGAATATATAGAAAAGGTTAAAAGATTTACACAAATAACTTTAAAGACTGAATGGGAACGAGTTAAAAAGGGAGAATAAAATTACTGCTGCCAACAGCAAAATACCTGCAAGTCGGATTTCGGTGCTTCGTTGAAAGGAAACAGATCTCGATATTCATCGGGATGACAAAAGCAGTACTTCGCAGGAAGTTCATCGGGAAACTCCCGTCCAGTGGAACGTTATTCACCATGCCCAGATCTCGGCATAATAAGAAAAACAGATAACATTATGACAAAATCGAAGACAGTTTTTATTTCAATTTTATTGATAGTATCAGCAATCTTGATACAGTTTCTAATGAAACAGAGTGATACAGAACCTGAATATGAATTATTCAATTTCTTTTCAGGTTTAATATTTGGAGCAGGGAGCATAATTCATATCCAGACAATTTTTAAAAGAAAAATAGATGGCAATAAATAACAGTCTGATTCATCTGCTCCTGCGAATCTGTGATCCGTTTAAATGCAACTGCAAGCTACCCAGCAAGTCGGGTTTTCCGCCAAAGCGGACAGGTAGTGCTTCCTTGAAAGGAAATAGATCCCGATATTCATCGGGATGACAAAAGCAGTACTTCGCTGGAAGTTTATCGGAAAACTCCCTCCCTGCTTATATTTCAACGTTAGAAAACAGTTACAAGTCACACTATAACAATCTAATAGGGGTCTACTGAAAAACTCGGAAGCCACTGTATTTCATTTAGATAATGATTATTTATTTCAAATATGTGCAAGGAAATTTGAATTGATGATGTAAAACCCATGCACTTTCAATATTTCACCTTCAACCTGGGAGTTGTAAGAAATCCTGAAAGGATTTAATATGA
>Ga0209386_1000058_pt1 | contig 59555 bp, 56 predicted proteins | sample NGEPertwo_FD_184510 | JGI IMG/M metagenome (GOLD analysis project Ga0209386, IMG submission 184510) | Arctic peat soil microbial communities from the Barrow Environmental Observatory site, Barrow, Alaska, USA - NGEE Permafrost154B-two... | ecosystem: Environmental > Terrestrial > Soil > Wetlands...
CTTCATGCGGATTTTCATCGTTTTTTGTCTCTTTTTTATACTTATTTTCGGCTAGTTTATCTGGGTGCGAAAGTTCAGAAGGTTATATACTATGCCAAAAAAAGAGTACATTTTGAAGGATTTTACAGATTAATAGCGAATTATACATAAGCAAGTTATATTATTACAGAGTTATACAAATAAAATTAGGGTATGTGCTTAATTATTACGTAAAAATGTAAGGCGGTATTTAGTATGAAGAAAAGATATAAGATTGCTTTAATAACAGCATCGTTAATGGTTGCTATTGGAGGCGGGCTTTATTATTGGAGCGGGCATTTAGTTCAGCAAGCCTCCACCTCAGAAGTAGCGAAGCCTACAAATCCAATAGAAATTCCAGCAGAAGCACTAAAGGGTAGAGTGAATGTTTTACTACTAGGTAGTGATACAAGGGGCGATGAAGTAGGTCGGACAGATACGATGATTTTAATTTCTGCCGATACTAAAACTAAACATGTATCCATGATCTCAATTCCTAGGGATACGCGAGTTAATCTTCCTGGCATAGGGTTAACTAAAATTACACACGCCAGTGTCGTTGGTACCGCTAAGGCTGGTACACAGCTATCTGTTCAAGCAGCCAGTAACCTTCTTGGTGTGACGATTAATGATTATACAATCATTAATTTCGCAGGGTTTAGCAAAATGATTGATGCCATTGGAGGAATCGATGTCACTTTACCCAAAGCAGTGGGTGCCATAAAAGGCGGCAATCAACATCTTAATGGGGTTATGGCGTTGCAGTTAGCGCGAAATCGTCATGATCTCGCAGATGGAGATTTTGGACGGCAAAGGGATCAAGCCTTAATTCTATCAGCGATGGCTAACAAAATGTTAAGTATTGAAAATGTGCCAAATCTTCCCCATCTATTGGATATTATTCACCAAGATTTATTGGATACCAACTTAAATGATGCTCAAATGCTGGCGTTAGCAAATGAGTTCAAGGGAGTGTCTAAAGATAATCTCAAATATTTCCAACTTCCTGGCAAGGGGATTAGGGCTCATGATCCTATGGTTGGAACAGATCTTTATTTCTTTGAAGTAGATAAAAAAGGAGTTAGTAAGGTTGTTCTTGAGGCGATGCAATATTAACGGTGTGTTTACAAACAACAAAATGGCATTGAAGGGAAGCTGCCGTAAAGCGGCTTCCCTTCAGTTAGTTAAAAGCTTTAATATGCGCCTCTGATAATAATGTCATACGCTATAAAATAACAGTAGAATTTTTTTATAATTTGGGAGGTTGTCATGAGAGAGGAAATAGAATTAAGTCAGTTATGGGAAGCACTTAAAAAACGTTGGATTATTATCGTGGCGCTACCGCTAATTGCCTTACTTGCTACTGGGGTTATTAGCTTTTTTATTACAAAACCGATTTATGAAGCCTCTACAACGCTTATTGTAGGGAAAAAAGTTGCGAATTCTCCTGAAGCGGCAGGAAAAATGGTTGATTATGTGGTGCTTCTGGCAAGCCAGAAACCTGTTAAAACATATATTCCGATTGTTCAGAGTCGTGTCGTAGAACAGAATGTACTCAGGGATTTAAAGTTGTCAATGACTGTCGAAGAGCTCGATAAGTCGCTCTCCGTCAATGCCGTGAAGAACCCGGAACAATTAGAAATTAAAGCTACCAATTCAAACCCAAAACTTGCAGCGTTGATTGCAAATACAACAGCTAAGGCGTTTTCCGAAGCCGTTACCAAAGATAGTGTAGGAATTGTAGATGAAGCGGTCACCCCGATAAACCCTATTGTAAATAACGTAAAACGTAACTTGCTGTTGTCTTTTGTGCTGAGTTTGGGGGCTTCCGTAATAGTAATATTATTATCGGAATATCTAGATAAAACTGTAAAAACAACGAAGGATATAGAAGCTGTTTTGGGGATTCCGCTACTGGGCGTTATTCATAACTATGGAAATGGACAAAAAAAGGTTAAGGGGGGAGATCTCATTGGTAGAGTCATTACTTACCTTAATGGAAACAAAATCACCAAGTTCTGAGGACTTTAGAATGCTCAGAGCTGACGTACGGATAGCGAATGTAAAATCATTAATGATAACAAGTACTGGGCCTAGGGAAGGTAAATCGTCCACGGTCGCTAATCTTGCAGTAAGTGTGGCGCAATCTGGTAAATCCGTGCTTGTTGTTGATGCTGATATGCGTAAACCCACACTGCATAAAATGTTTGGATTGGAAAACGGAGAAGGGTTATCGGTTGCCTTAAATCAAGATCAAGACTTCCTAATATATATACGGGAAACATCAGTGCCGGGTTTAATGCTTTTCACGGCTGGTGATGTGCCATCCAATCCTACAGAACTTGTTGGTTCTGAGCGAATGAAGAATTTGATTGAGGAAGCAAGTGAACAATTTGATATGGTCATCTTCGATACTCCTTCCGTTATGGGAGTTATGGATGCCGTCACTCTTGCAATGATGGTCGATGGAGTCGTCCTAGTCCTGGCCGCAAACGAAGTAAATATAGAATATGCAATAAAAGCTAAAGACCTTCTAGACAAAGTAGGTGCCAAGATAATTGGGGCTGTCCTCAACAATATGGACATGAACGCCAGCGAGTATTCGTATTACAATTACTATAACGATGAAGGCGTGCCAAATCAAAAACGTAAGTTCGGCCGTCGTAAGCATTGTAACGAATAATGAGTCTTTCCCCAATCGCCTTATCTAATACCTTACTGGAGTGCTGTTACGGCTCGGGAAATATTGAGGTTAGAAACTCAGTAGCTCGAACAGTAAGGCGTGTTTATTTTTATTTTGGACTACCAAAAAAGCTTAGAATAATTAAGCCTAGACTTGTTGGTAGTGGTGAGGGTTATGGTGGTGGCGCTGATACGTGTCGAATAGGTTTAGCAGGAAATACTTATGGTATCGATTAGCAGATTTTAACACGAGTTATTCTTGTCACATTGAAACAGAAACAGTAAACGAAGAGAACGGTACAAGTGCAGCTGTTGTCCTCCCTCACAATGGGTTTGGTGGTAATAATACGGCTAACGATGTCAAATGCACCTCTGATAGTTATGCGGTAACGTGGTCAGAATTTAGTGCCTCGGTGTATATTCAGCAAGATTATGACAATCTGACATTATGAGAAGCGGAGGGTATCTAAGGATGACCGCATAAACGACAGGTGATGCAGTATTAGATGCATCACCTGTCGTTTATGGGTTGGTCAGGAAATAAACGTAGAGATACCCTCATTGGGATATTGTTGGAACAAGGGGCAATGTTATTATTCCTTGTTCCAACAACCTATGCTTATGGCGGTGTCAGCATAGGTTGTTTAAAGGCTCAGTATTTGCATCGTAAACAACGAATCCAGAATCAATAGGATGATCTGAATTCGTTGGAGATTGTCCTATTGATTGGGCACAGGGGTACGAAATCAATAATAAAAGGGATGACATAAAAAGGGTTATGGAAAAAATTGAATTGGAGGACACAGATATATATAGAAATGAGATGAAATAAAAAAAAGTAAAATGGATATCTATTTTACTACGATAATTAAAAGCCATTAAGAATGATAATCCAAGTAGTGACATTAGCAAAATGAGCCCAATTAATCCGGAGTATAATAGTGCTGAAAGAAGTGGGTTATGCGGATAATCTTCTTTCGTGTCTGTGGCAAACCTATCAGAGAATTCTGTTAAGTAATCGAAACCCTGCCCCACAAATGCTTGGAATGGGGTGGATTCATTAAACATTCTAGTAGCGTAGTCCCACCTTTCAGTTCTTGGGGAAAAGCTATTGTATATTTTGTCAAGTTGCAAAGTTTCTAAACGATGTGTAAGTTTCTTAACTTGCGATAATCGTTGAAAATCTTTTGTTATATTAAATGAATTAAATATTATAGAAACAAAAACCAAAGCTGTAATTGTAATAATAAAATATTTCTTTATTGTAGAAAAAGCAACTTTACGGATAACCAATGACCTTATTGCTCTGTATATGATAAATATCATGATTAAAATAGCAATAACCCAAGCCCTGCGTGATCCAGCAAAAATGAGGGAGGAAAATATAAAAACAAAAGATATTAAATAATAAATAATATTACTCTTTATTTTAGCCTTACTCAGTAAATAAATATCCATTACAAGGCCAGCTATTAGTGGCAAACTAAACATATTGTAATCAGGCATAAGTGACGTTCCATTTGGGTAGAATGTGCCCCTAAAGAACGCGTGAATCCTTACGCCATTTGTTAATTGGTAGAATTTATACAGAGAAATTGAAGCAACAATAAAGGAGACAAACACCGCGTATTTAGCAAAATTATGAATTAGTATTGGGTAATCTTCTTTTTTAAGATCACTTAATAAGGTCCAAAGGATAAAATAGCTCATAATATTAATTATGTCTAGCTTATTTTGGGCATAGAGAATTTCTGTATTCTGGTATATTCCGAATCCATAAAATAGTACGCAAAGGAGAAACAGGAAAAAGCCAAAATTTAATCTTATTTTGAATTTTCCTGTGAATACCTTAAGTATAACAAAGAACAAGGCTAGTGGTCCACAAAGGGGGAATCCGTAAGGATAAGACATTGAAAGCATAGTTGCTACAAGCAATATAGAAATACTATTCTCGCTTTTGTTTAAATAACGTATTAATTTCATGTTCAATACTTCCTTCATACTTATACATATAAATGCAATCTATTACCGTAATATATCACAAAAAAACACCTAATAGTTATATTATTTTAGTTCACAATTGATATGCAAGTTGTGACTACGAACAGGATATCGAACTTTGGTCCTTCTAGGAAGAGGAGTGCAACATCCTTGCGCTGGGGTATGCTTGCAAGGTCTTGCCTCTAGCTTAGTTGGCGGAAGACTGGCACAGTGATTCGACAAAATATAAATGACATATAACTACCGCGTGGAATCCAGTCAATTATGGCGTTTGAGTTCTACGGATTACTCGATTTTGAACGATGGAGTTGTGTACAGCAACTGATGACCCAGGGAATCTTCCAGATTTCTTCCGCCATACATCACACGTAAAACATGTACTGTAGAATCTAACATTCTATAATGTAAAAAACAAGAAAATTACTAACTATTGTACGTACGGAAGCAATGCTCATTGATTTATGATTCCAGTGCTAAAAGTCTATTAAAGAGATTAGAGTGCATTTTGTTGTCAAACCTTATGTCATGGCAGTATAAGACAAAGAAGTGATAAAATGTGAAACTAATTAGCAGATTTTGAAGGGAAATGGCAATATGTGACGAATACAAACATATTGAATACCTTTTACTCGCTGAACCTAACAAGAGACCGAACTGGTTTCCGAACCTGTTTAGATCATAGCGAACCGGGATTAGTAGCTGTAAAAGTATTACATATGATACAAATGATACATAAACAACAACATTTTACAATAATTTCTACTTTCTTTGCAGGTATTTCTGTTTTATGCTTGAAACTATACTTAAGTTAACACAATTGTGCTAGGATCTTTGGCCCGTGGAGGGAGGGTGAGGGATTCTTAAGTTTGCTAAGAAAGGAAGACCGCGTCAGTGATATTCAACTCAGATCACTCTTTTAATGTGCACCAATCGAATCAATAACACAGTTATAGTAAATGTTAGCTTTACTTAATAGAGACAAATGAAGAAAAGGGGAACACAGAGATGATTCCGAAATTAAAAAAGGATATTACCGAAAAAGAAAATCAAACCGTACTTGCAAATGAAAAATGTGGAATGCAGATGATTCCTCTATCAAGACCGGATATTACTGACAAAGATAAACAAGCTGTGATGGCGGTATTGGACTCGAATCACTTGTGCTTAGGGCCAAAACTCAAAGAGTTTGAAGACAAAATGGCAGCATACGCTGGAACGAAATATGCGATCGCTTGCAATAGCGGGACGAGTGGTTTACATATGATCGTAGCGGCTCTCGATATAAAAGATGGCGATGAAGTGATCACTACACCGTTTAGTTTTATAGCATCTGCGAACTGTATGTTATTTGAACGCGCTAAACCCGTGTTTGTGGATATTGATGAAAAGACTTACAACATGAATGTAGCACAAATCGAAGAGAAGATTACCAAGAAAACTAAAGCCATCTTACCGGTCCATATTTTTGGGCAACCAGTAAACATGCGTGAAATAAGACGTATTGCACTTAAGCACGGCTTGTCGATCATTGAAGACTCCTGCGAGGCGATTGGGGCAGAGTGGAATGGTAAGAAAGCTGGGACGATGTCTGATGCTGGAGTCTTTGCCTTTTACCCAAATAAGCAAATGACCACGGGTGAGGGTGGGATCGTTGTTACCAACAGCGAGAAGATTGCCAAGTTATGTTATAGTCTTCGGAACCAAGGACGTGGTATAGACACTCAGTGGCTTAATCATGTTCGGTTGGGGTATAACTATCGGATGAGTGACATTAGTGCTGCGCTGGGACTTTCACAACTGGAGCGAATTGATGAGATTATTGCGGCTCGCCAACGAGTTGCTGATTCTTATATAGAAAAGTTTAAGGGCGTTAACGGAGTTATACTTCCCGTAATTGACGAAAGAGTGAAAATGAGTTGGTTTGTGTTTGTAATACGCTTTGAGGACTGGATCGATCGGTCATTAGTAATGGAGATACTTTTAGGTAGGGGAATTGGATGTAGGCCCTACTTTACTGCGATTCACCTTCAGCCTTTCTATCGTGAGCTGTTCGGGTATACGGAAGGGGATTACCCAATCACAGAACGCGTTGCGAGCGGTACTTTGGCTATTCCGTTCTTCAATAAGATGACTGAGGAGCAAATCAATATCGTTGTGGATGAGGTTAAGAGAGCTATTCGGTATGCCTCCATCGCTGATCCTGAATTACGATTGAAGGAATTAGTGGCAGATGTGGATTAGGAGTGTAGACGGCTGATGATACGTTACGTTAAGATAAAGAGAATTTTGGATTTATTCTTTACAATTATTTTATTAATCCCAGCGTCTGCGATCATGATTTGTGCTGCAATTGCCATAAAGTTAGGAACCCGAGGCCCTGTGTTGTTTAAGCAAAATCGGCCAGGCAAAAACGGAATGATATTTGGGATATATAAATTTCGGACCATGCGTTTGGAGACCGTGAAAGACGGTCAGCCCCTATCCGATATGGAACGTATGACGCGTGTAGGGACTATCTTAAGAAAGCTTAGTGTCGATGAACTACCACAGATTTTCAATATATTAAGAGGGGATATGAGTTTCATTGGTCCTCGCCCTTTGCTAGTCCAGTACTTACAGCACTATACTTCAGAACAGATGCGGCGACATGAAGTGACACCAGGAATATCAGGGTGGGCTCAGATCAATGGACGTAATGGTGTGGATTGGGCGACTAAGTTTGAGTATGATGTGTGGTATGTTGACCATATATCCTTTGCTATTGACGTTAGGATCTCTATAAGGACATTAACGATTGTCTTGGCACGGACGGGAGTCAATCAATCTAAGAATGAGACGATGAAAGAGTTTGGAGCGGCTGAGACAAGAAAATTCGAGGCCTAGGCTATGTAAGATTAGACTCCAGATTCCAAATGACCATAAAACTTATGATATTTAATAACAAGCTAAGTTGTATAAATGAAAGGTAAGTTACATGAGCATAAAGAGAGTAGTAATTGTTGGTGCTGGGGGCTTTGGTCGGGAAGTTTTATGGTTGATGAGAGATTGTAACGCGTCCGCGTTAGAGAAGACCGGGCAACCACTTTATCAGATCGTGGGTTTTGTGGATGCAAACGAGAAAGGAAAGCAGCTTTGTGATGTTCCAATCCTTGGATCGTACGATTGGTTCTTGACAAACAGAGATGCTTACGCAGTATGCGCTATAGGGAATCCGAGGACACGACAAACAGTGATCCGGCAGTTAACTAACATGGGGGTTGAATATTTTAGTATAATACACCCGTCAGTAAGAATGTCCCAATACGTTGAGATCGGGGAAGGTTCCATAGTATGCGCAGGAGCTATTCTTACGACTCAAATTAAAGTGGGTAATCATGTTCATATAAACTTGAATTGTACGATTGGGCATGACGTAATTATTGGGAATTTCTCGACGATTGCACCTGGAGCTAATGTTAGTGGAAACGTGGTTGTTGACCAAGGTTGTGATGTTGGGACTAACAGTTCAATAATACAAGGGTTGAAAGTGGGCATGGGAGCAACTATTGGTGCTGGAACAGTAGTCAATAAGGATGTTGATGAAAATACACTCGTTGTAGGTGTTCCGGCCAGAGAAATTAAGAGATTGACTAAATTTTTAATTTAGGAGAGAAGACAATGGAGTTGACCTTAAGAATTCTTTTCTACACTAGCGGATTTATTATTGTATGGGCAATGGTGGGATACCCATTATCGCTGAAGCTCATTGGTAGAATATATAAAGATAGACAACTGAAAAAGAACTATTTACACCAACCAACCGTAACGGTCATGGTCGTAGCCCATAATGAGGAGAAAGTTATCTTTGAAAAGTTGAACAACATCTTAGAACTTGATTATTCACAAGACAAAATACAGTTCTTGGTTTCTTCTGATAATAGCACTGATAATACCAATGATATTGTGAGGCAGTTTATAAAGGAACATGACGATAAGGACATACGACTTTTCGAAGTTCAAGCCCGTAAGGGTAAAACAAATGCTCAGAACGAAGCGCAAAAGAGGGTTACAACAGAATATCTTGTTATGACAGATGCCAATTCAATAATGGACAAGAACGCTATTAAGGAATTGATGGCGGCATTCACTTCAACTGATATTGCATACGTAACCGGGAGATTATCCATCATTAATCAGGGTGTAAGCGATGTTAGCAGTTCAGAGGCGAGTTACTGGGATAGTGACCTAGCGACCCGGGAACTTGAAGGAAGAATACAGACCATTACAGCAGGAAATGGTGCAATATATGCTTGCAGGACAAGTGACTATCATGACTTTAATTCAATCGAGTGCCACGATAGTGCAATGCCACCGTTTTTTGCATTACAGGGCAAAAGAGCGATATGCAATCACGATGCTGTAGCTTATGAAAAAGCAGGAGAGGTAATCGAGGATGAATTTGGCCGCAAGGTAAGGATGAGCCGCATCATACTTGATCAAATATTGCCAGATATAAGTATCCTTAATATTTTTAAGTATAAATGGTTTTCTTACTTTTACATTGGCCATAGAACCTGTAGGTATCTATTATGGATTTCGCATCTAGTCGTATTTGTGGCAAATGCGTTTTTGATCACCCAGTCAAGTTTCTATGCAGCGACTTTTGCTGCGCAGGTGCTGTTCTATCTTTTGGGGATTATTAGAGCAGTCACTAAAACAAATAATAAACAGCTGACCATGATTTACTATTATTGTGTGACAATAGCAGCGCAATGGGTAGGCGTGTACAATATTTTGACCGGACACGCTAAGCCATTCTGGGAAAAAGCAGAGAGTACTAGATAACAATCAAACAAGAGTGTGAGGCTTAAAAATGAAAATAGCAGTAGCAGGAGCAGGATATGTGGGGCTGGTCACAGCGGTATGCATGGCCGAAAAAGGTCATCATGTGTCATGCGTAGACATTGATGAGAACAAGATTAATACGCTCCAAAATGGAATTTCGCCTATCTATGAGCCGGACTTGGAAGAGTTGATGTCAAGTAATGCTGAGAGGTTAACTTACACCATTGATTATCAATCAGCTTATAAGGATGCAGAAATTATATTTATTGGAGTTGGCACACCTGAGAAAAAAGATGGCTCTGCCAATTTAACTTATGTATATGCAGTGGCGAAACAGATAGCAGAATACATACAAAATGACTGCGTTGTTGTGGTAAAGTCAACAGTGCCTATTGGTACAAATGAAAAGGTCGTAAAAATTCTGAAAGACAGTAAGGCGCATGATGTAAAGATAGATGTTGCTTCAAATCCGGAATTTTTGGCTCAGGGTACTGCAGTGAAAGATACTCTTCATGCCAGTCGTATTGTTATCGGTGTAGAAAATCAAAAAGCAGAAAAGGTAATGCGTGAAGTATACAAAAACTACGATGCGCCTGTACTTGTGACTGATAGGAAAAGTGCAGAAATGATCAAGTATGCATCAAATGACTTCCTAGCTTTAAAGATCTCTTATATTAATGAGATTGCAAATCTTTGTGAAATAGTTGGAGCGAATGTCGAAGATGTGGCAAAAGGTATGGGATACGATAAACGTATAGGCAATAAGTTCTTGAATGCTGGCATCGGTTATGGAGGTAGTTGCTTTCCGAAAGATACTAAGGCACTTCACTGGTTGGGTAATATGAACGACTATGAATTGAAAACCGTAAAGGCAGCTATAGAAGTTAATGAGCTGCAGAAGCTGAAACTCATTAAAAAGGCAAGGAAATACTATGACAGCTTTGATGGATTGACAGTTGCGGTACTAGGATTGACATTCAAACCCGGAACGGACGATCTAAGAGATGCCCCTTCCTTGGTAAACATTCCTATTTTGTTAGATGATGGTGCTAAGGTTAAGGTCTTCGACCCAGTTGGTGTCGAGAACTTTAAGAAAGTAATGGAACGTAGTGGTATGGATGGATCGGATAGAATTGAGTACTACAGTAGTATTGACGACACAATTAAGGATGCGGATATTTGCTTTATATTCACTGAGTGGGAAGAAATTAAGAGTTACAATGTCTCGAAATTCCGTGAACTAATGAAGAATGCTATCGTGCTGGATGGAAGGAATTGTTATGGAGTAATCCAGATGAAGGATACTGGAGTCGAGTACGGTTGTGTTGGTAGAAGTTAATCAGAACAGCTAAGTGAAAATTGGAATATGATGAATAGAGGTTAAAAAAATGAAACAAAAACTATTAAAAAAAATTAAAGACAAACAAATCACAGTAGGCGTAATTGGTCTTGGCTATGTTGGGCTCCCGCTTGCTGTTGAAAAGGCGAAGACTGGATTTAAAACAATTGGTTTTGACGTTCAATCACAAAAGGTTGACATGGTCAATGCAGGAAAAAATTATATCGGAGACGTGGTAGATAATGATCTTGAAGATTTAGTCAAGAGTGGCATGTTCTCAGCGACAACCGATTTCAGCTTCGTTAAAGACGTAGACTTTATAGCAATCTGTGTTCCTACGCCACTTGATGACCACCAGCAGCCTGATATTAGCTACATAAAAGCTTCAACTGAACAAGTTGCTAAATATCTTAAAAAAGAAACTATGGTGGTATTGGAATCTACAACATATCCCGGCACAACAGAAGAACTTATCAAGCCATTACTTGAGGAAGGTTCAGGACTGAAATGTGGTGAGGATTTTTATCTGGGATTTTCACCAGAACGTGTTGACCCCGGCAATCTGATCTACAAGACTAAAAATACACCTAAAGTTGTAGGCGCTATTGGAGAGGATGCAACTGAGGTTATTGCTGCAATGTATAGCGCAGTTTTGGAAGGCGAAGTATTTACGGTATCCAGCCCTGCCATAGCAGAAATGGAAAAAATCCTCGAAAACACGTACCGTAATGTAAACATTGGTCTTGTTAATGAGCTTGCCATACTTTGCAACAAGATGAATATTAATCTCTGGGAAGTAATTGAGGCTGCAAAATCAAAGCCATACGGATTTCAAGCATTTTATCCCGGCCCCGGTTTAGGCGGGCACTGTATTCCTCTTGACCCTTATTATCTATCGTGGAAAGCAAGAGAGTTTGGTTTTCATACTTCAATGATTGAATCTTCCATGATGATTAATGACCGTATGCCAGAGTATTGCGTTGAACGAGCAAGCGAAATTTTAAATAAAGATAAGAAGGCGCTTAACGGCTCAAAAATACTTACACTTGGTGTAGCTTATAAACAAGATATTGATGATTTCAGAGAAAGCCCAGCTCTAAAAGTTATTGATATTCTTATAAAAACAGGTGCTTTGGTTGATTTCTATGATCCATTTATTACAGAATATAATTATCAAGGACAAAAATTCAGCGGGTTGGAAACTATAAATGCTGATATGTTAAAAGAGTATGATTTAGTTTTAATTACGACAGCTCACACTAAATTAGATTACGATTTAGTAGCTGCAAATTCAAAGTGTATCTTTGATACTAAAAATGCTACTAAAAATGTTAAAAATAGAAGTAATATTACTTTATTATAAGACTCCTATGAATAAACGATAATTATTCAAAGACTGAACAGTCTGAGATACCAAGCTGATTCAGCAGATGCTAATGAATATGGTGTATCTGCTGGGTTGGACTTATTATGCAATGAAGATAATACAATGAGTATGTGTAACATTAATGGATTGTTTAATGATTGTACAAGTCATTATTGATGTTAAGAGCACTAAGTATAAGTCTAATATTGAAAACTTAGGGTATAACTATGGAAAAAATAAGTACAAGGAGACAAACGCTGTGAGAATTTTACACATAAATTCATATTACAGCACAAGCGGTTTTTATAAAAATTTATTTGACAAGCAGCAGGCTAGTGGCATTGATATATCGGTGTATGTTCCAGTGACTAAGTGTGCCCGCATATCAACACTTAATCTTGGCGAGTACACTATTAAAAGCGCCAACCACAGTAAATATGACAGAGTGATCTTTCATATTAAGCAAAGGAAAATATATGCTGATATTGTTAAGACATATAAAATGGAAGCATTCGATCTTGTACATGCTCACTCCCTGTTTTCCAATGGCAATATCGCCTTAAGATTAAAGAAGACCTACGGCATACCCTATATTGTTGCGGTGAGAAATACAGATGTTAATACCTTCTTTAAGTACATGATTCACTTAAGAAAGCAAGGAGTTAATATCTTAAAAGAGGCAGAGAAAATAATCTTCCTTTCAGAGTCTTATAGAGATTTTGTTATTGAAAAATACGTTCCAACTAAGTTGAAAAGTGAAATATTCAATAAAACAAAGATTATTCCAAATGGGATTGATGATTTTTGGTTTCAAAAAATAAACATATCAAAAAAAAATGTTAAAGAGAGCAATTTAAGACTGGTTTACGCAGGCGTGATAAATAAAAATAAAAATGTTATGACAACCGTCAAGGCGATAAAAATTCTCCAACAGAGAGGCTATAAAGTGCAATTTACAGTAGTAGGGAGGATTGCTGATAAGAACATTCATCAGCAAATTATTTCACTGCCGTTTGTTAAGTATATAGAACCAAAACCTAAAGAAGAACTACTAGAAATTTACTCTGCGCATGACATCTTTATTATGCCATCAATTACAGAGACTTTTGGTTTGGTATATGCAGAAGCGATGAGCCAAGGCCTTCCCGTTATTTATACAAAAGGACAGGGATTTGACAGACAGTTTGAGGAAGGTAAAGTTGGTTATCACGTCGATTGTTTTAATGCAGAAGAAATTGCCCAAAGAATCATAGATATTTGTAGTGATTACCAAAGCATGTCACAAAGATGTAGGGTCTTGAGTGATAAGTTTGATTGGAAGAATATTGTGCCAGTATATACAGAAGTTTATAATAGTACCGTTTTAATATAGATTATGTAAGCGGTTCATATATTTATGACTAACGATAGTGGTAATAGTGGAAATGATCTCATCGCTCATGTTGACATAACAGAAAAGTAATTGTGTAATTTGGCATTCCTCTTGGATTTGCATTACTCATATTGTTGGTTTATTTAGTCATGACGGCTCTGCTGAAGAATTAAAATAAGGACTTAAAAGGGATATCTTAATTATATATAGCAGGCGGTTTTTATCCTCTCTTATTTTAAGGAAGATATCTTAATTCTTTGCGTTTATTGGATTTAGCTATTAATGCCTTCACTATTCGAACTAAAGAAATGATATAAAATAAACAATCTATGTTTCATCCGTGCTAAGCGAAAGGAAGGCAATTAAATGCAAAAAATCCTTAAATTAATGATAACAAACTTTAAAGAGGGGACGTGTTCACACGACCTGAGAGAAATTACCACTATGTGTGAGAGAAACTGTGAAGTATTAGTTTGCGCAAAACATGATGATGGACTGGAATTACTAGAACATAAAGCATATACAGTAAAAAGGTTTAGGTTAAATCCTCAAAACAAGAGAGGAATGGTAAACAAAGCCAAAAGACTTCTTTCGTACGTTAGGCAATGTGAAATTGAAGCTAAGCGTTTTATGCCAGATGTTATCAGTGCCCATGACTTGGTAGCTTTAGTCATAGCAGAACATCTGAAAAGAAGACTTAAGAATGGCTGCAGAATATTGTACGATTCGCATGAATTAACAAGTAAAAGTAAAGGGGTGAAAAACAACAATATTATAGGGCTCCTTACAATTATTTTTGAGAGATTATATATAAATAAAGCAGATGCTGTAATGGTTGTGAGTGAGTCCATAGCACTTTACAACGAAAAAAAATATAATTTGAAAGAACGTCCTACTGTGGTTCGCAATATTCCTCACACCCAAAAACTTACAGGCAAAAGGAATCTGTTTAGAGAGTATTTGGGAATTGGAGAAGATAAGAAAATATTATTATATCAAGGATTTATCACAGAGGGGAGAGGAATAGAAAAGATTATAGATGCTCTGAATTATTTGGGTGACGAGTATGTTTTAGTAATTATGGGAGATGGAGATAAGGAAAAGTACAAAACATATGCTAGCCGTAAAAATGTTGTGCAGAAGGTATTATTTCACGATGCCGTTCCGTATGCGACATTGATTGACTACACAAGCTCTGCGGACCTAGGAATTGCCTTAATAAAGAATTTTTGCTTGAGCTACTATTATTGTCTACCGAACAAGATATTCGAGTATATCCAGGCTGGATTACCTGTATTATGCTCTGATTTTCCCGATATGACGTCGATTGTAAAAGGTTATGGTATTGGTGATACTACTGACCCTGAAAATTCAGAACAAATAGCAAATATGGTTGAATACATGTTTAGTAAACCCAATTACCAAGAGTATATAAACAATATGAAAAAAGCGCAGCGAGAACTTTGTTGGGAAGAAGAATCAAAAAAATTGATAGAGCTATATGATAAACTTCTTAAGACTAGTTATTGAACACAAAACGGAAAATAGTGTCTATATGAATAGTTATGTAAAGATTGGGAAAGAGGTCTCGCTTTGCCGTTCAATTTTAAGTCGATTAGAAATCAGTTCTTTCAGATCTGGAGAAAGGGCGCATTTCATATAATTATTGGAAGTTTTCTGACGAAATTCGTGAGTTTTTTTGGTTCAATATTTCTTGTAAGAGTGCTTTCTAAAACGTCCTATGGTGTGTTAAGTTATATAGAAAACATATACGCCTATGTTTTCATATTTGCTGGCATGGGACTAGGAAATGCTCTTTTGAGGTATGTTGTATTAGCTAAAACACCGGAACACAAGTATGGGTACTACCGCTACATTCAGAAAAAAAGCACTTTGTTTAATTTAATTCTTATATTGATACTAGGTTTGTATGCCGTATTTTATCCACCTCCAAGTGAATTCGCATCAGCTCGATGGTTACTCGTTATTATTCTAATTGCACTACCGTTCCAATATTTAATGCAAAATAGCATGCTGCTTTTGAGGGCATTATTCGCAAACAAGGGATATGCTATTACTGCTTTCGTAACTACAGCAATCTTAATTGGCAGTAAATATGTTGGGGCAGTGTTCTGGGATTTGAAGGGAGTAATAGTTGCTTTTATTGCGGTTAATCTTTTTTTTGGCATCTTGTTTTGTGTCATGATTTACAAAAAGTATTTTAATAATATAAAGGCTCAAACGCTATCGAGCAGTGAGAAGAAGATTGCTGATAGATATTCGATCCAATATATGATAACTAGCGGTATATGGTCAATATTCATGTTAAATGATGTGTTTATGTTAGGAATGTTTTTCGGAGATGCCACAATCGTAGCCGACTACAAGGTGGCATATGTAATACCCGGCAATCTTGCAATTATTAGCACAGCTATAGGCATTTTTGTTTCACCATACTTTGTAAGGCACGAATCGAACTATGAGTGGATTCGTAAAAACTATAAGAAGGTGATGAGTCTAACTGCAGGACTGATGGCACTTGCTGTATTAATCTTATTCGTATTCGCAAAACCTATCATTACACTCCTTTATGGCGCTCAGTATGAAAATGTTGTTCCAATTATGCGCTTGCTGTTGATTGCGGCCTTTGCAAACTGTGGATTGAGATTTACAACGGCTAATTTGTTAGCAGCGATGGGGCAGATTAAGTACAACATGACAATTTCGTTTATTGGTGTGATGTTTCAGATCGGAATTAATATTTTCATGATACCCCGTTTTGGTGCGATGGGTGCGGCTTTTACAAGTATTGTCATATATACAATTATGGCATTAGCACTGTTTAGCGTATTTGTGAAGAAGTATCAATTATTCAAAAGATAAGCACTACTCTGTGTTCCAATTCCACTAAGTCAGGTTTTTGAAGTGGCATTTTCGAATTGCAAAATGTTATCTTTGCAACCTCTAAAAATAAACAGAAAAGAGTTGTGGTATAAACATGAACAAAGCAAAAAAAGTTCGTTTTGCGATCGTTGGGTGCGGGAGAATTGCCCCAAAACATGCGGAATCCATAGAAGCGCTTTCTGAGGCAGAACTCGTCGCAGTATGCGATAGTGTACCTGAGAAAGCACAGGCCTTTGCAGATAAATACGGAGCAGAGCCCTACACTGATTATTTGGAAATGCTCAAGAGGGACGACATTGATGTCGTCACCATTGCAACTTCTAGCGGATTACACGCTGAAATCGCGATTGCAGCAGCAGAAGCAGGTAAGCATGTCTTGGTAGAAAAGCCAATGGCTATGACCTTGAAAACGGCTGATGAGATGATCGCAGCTTGTCACAAAGCAGGCGTTAAATTAGGCGTCATACATCAGAACCGGTTTAACGATTCGATAAAACTCCTACGCAATGCCTTAGAAGGTGGCCGCTTTGGCAAATTAACTCACGGACAGGCCACCGTCCGTTGGAATCGCAATGATAACTATTATACGCAAGCGCCATGGAGGGGGACAAAGCTCCAAGACGGCGGAGTCCTTATGAATCAATCTATCCATAATATTGACCTATTACAATGGACCTTTGGCCCAGTGGAGTCTGTGTTTGGATATACAGCAACCTTTATGCGCAAAATTGAAATGGAAGATATGGGCGCAGCTGTCATTAAGTTTAAGAGCGGTGCCATCGGACTTATTGAGGCAGCATCAACGATCTATCCAACTAACATTGAAGAGACCCTCAATGTCTTCGGCGAAACGGGATCAGTCATTGTGGGAGGAATAGCCGTTAACCGAATTGAAGTGTGGGAATTGCCGGACAGCGTGGAAGAGAAAAAAGAAGTCTTCGCCAGTCAGGAAGGGAATCCACCCGATGTATACGGCTTTGGACATAGAGAACTGATTCTGGATCTTATTCAAGCGATTCGAGAAGATAAAATACCAGCTATCCCAGGGGAAGAAGGACGTAAAGCACTTGAAATCATATTGGCGATTTATAAGTGTCAGGAGACCAAACAGCCGGTTGTGTTCCCTATGGAGGTAGAAGAATAACGGGGAGGGTTATGTATGGATTATTTTGTACATGAAAGCAGCTATGTAGATGAGGGCGCATGCATAGGTAATGCTACTAAGATATGGCATTTTAGCCATGTTCATAAGGGTGCAACGATTGGCGAAGAATGTTCTCTCGGTCAAAACGTCAATGTATCAAGTAATGTAACGATAGGAAAAGGCGTTAAAATTCAGAACAATGTTTCTGTTTATGAAGGTGTGGAGCTTGAGGACTACGTGTTTTGTGGACCCTCCATGGTGTTCACCAACGACCTCACCCCAAGAGCTAAATATCCAAAAGGAAGCATCGGTTATAAGAAGACACTGATTAAATATGGTGCCACCATTGGAGCTAATGCGACCATTGTCTGCGGCAATACTATCGGCCAATGGGCGATGATAGCTTCCGGTGCGGTTGTAACGAAAGATGTGCAGAAATATGCACTGATGGCAGGAGTACCCGCCAAACAAATCGGCTGGGTATGCGAATGTGGTATACCATTAAAAGAAGAACTTATATGCAAAGACTGTCGCAGAGAATATGAGCTAATGGAAGGTCAGCTGGTAGAGAGAAAATAACACAAATCACATATAACAGCAGCACAGCATCGTAGGGGATTGCATGGCTGATGTAGCTATTATAGGCTGCGGCATAGTGGGAGCGGCCGCAGCCTATGAACTATCTAAGTATCGGCTTACCACCTTGGTTCTTGAGCAGAAAATGATATGGACATGGGAACGACGAAAGCAAACAGTGCTATCATTCATGCTGGCTTCCATCCCAAACCGGGAACATTAATGGCAAAGTTAAATATGGAAGGAGCACAGCTCACGAAAGAGTTGTGCTCTAAGTTAAATATACCTTATGTGCAAATTGGCGCTATAGTACTTGCATTTTATAAGATGAATAATAAACTATGGAGAGGTGTTTAAGTGGAATTTAGAGATTTAAAAACACAATACCAAGAATATAAAACCGAAATAGATAGTGCCATTCAAGAGGTGTTGCAAGATGCTAACTTTATCAGTGGTAAGCAAGTAGCAGAGTTGGAAGAACAGTTGGCCCAATACGTAGGCGTTAAACATTGCATAACTTGTGCTAACGGAACAGATGCATTGACATTGATGATGATGGCATGGGATATAAAAGAAGGAGATGTAGTATTCGTACCTGACTTCACTTTCTTTTCGACCGGTGAAATTGTTTCTTTTGAAGGCGCAACGCCTGTGTTTGTAGATGTAGATAGAGATACCTATAATATAGATACTAATAAATTGGAAAAGGCAATCCAAAAGACCTTAGCAGAAGGCAAGTACACGCCTAGAGCGATTATTGCAGTGGATTTATTTGGTCTTCCTGCAAACTATCCTGAAATAGAGCGTATTGCAACAGAATATGGTTTAATGGTATTAGAAGATGGGGCTCAAGGTTTCGGAGGTAGAATTGGTGATAGAGTAGCTTGTAGTTTTGGAGACGCATCAATTACTTCATTCTTCCCAGCGAAACCGTTAGGTTGCTATGGAGACGGCGGTGCGGTATTCACCAATAATGATGGCGTAGCAAAGCTACTTAAATCATTCAGAGTACACGGTAAAGGCGATAACAAATACGATAATGTAAGAATAGGCATGAACTCAAGACTTGATACTCTTCAAGCTGCAGTCTTAAAAGTGAAATTGCAAGCGTTCATCGATTCTGAGCTCCAAAATGTAAATAAAGTTTTTCAACTTTACAATGAAAGATTGAAGGATATTGTAGAAGTCCCTTTAATACCAGAAGGCTTCTACTCAAGCTTCGCTCAATACACCATCAAGCTGAAGAGTAAAGAGCAGAGGGATGAGCTGCAAGCTAAACTTAAAGGGCAGGGCATTCCAAGCATGATTTATTATGTGAAGCCGATGCATAAACAAGGTGCTTTTAGTTATTTGGAATTTGATGAGAAAGATTTCAGAGTGACCAATGAGCTATGTGATATCGTATTGTCTTTACCTATGCACCCATATATGAGCGAAAGTGATGTAGAGGGTATTGCTAGTGTAATTAAAAAAGTTTTAGGGTCTAAGTCTAATCAATAAGTAGAAAATTATTAAAACATTTGGAAGCTTCTCAGACAGAAACGCAAAGTTCGTGTGGAGAGCCTATCCGATTTTCCACAGTCTGTATCTTTCGTGGGCGGAGATTCACTTTCCGAAACCGCCGCGCATTTTGACTCAGTTTATTAAATGAGTACTTAGAATATTATAATGTCAGCCGACCTCGTGAACGGATCTGCACAGAGTTGAAGCATAACTTTACATCCCGCATGAAACGTGAGGTGTAAAGTTTTCTTAATTTATTATTTCGCAAAAGAGGCCTGAACTAACACAAATTAATATGCTATGGTAGTCTAATCATGCTTCAGCGCTGCCCTCCACCTTCCAATATTGTGTTAAGGCCCTAAATTCTATATAATAGAAGAAGTGTTTCGGACAATCCGATAAATCACTGATCTGACACTCAAGGTTATGCTGTAACACTAGGTCTTACCACTACCAAAATACCCATCTATGGAGGGAATTAAATTGAAACGATTCTGGGATATCCTTTTCGGGCTCATACTACTCGTTATCTTGAGTCCCTTTTTCATCATTATCAGCCTAGCCATCAAAGCTGGCTCAAAAGGTCCAGCATTATTCAGCCAAAGGAGAATCGGAAGAAACAATACTGAGTTTGTTCTCTATAAGTTTCGATCGATGCGTACGGACACACCCAATGTGGCCACGCATTTAATGAAGGATCCTGAAAACTATATTACGCCGATCGGAAACTTCCTGAGAAAGAGTAGTTTAGACGAGCTGCCTCAATTATTCAATATCCTAAACGGTGACATGACATTTATCGGACCCCGTCCGGCCCTATATAATCAGCATGATTTGAAAAAACTAAGAACTCGCCGTGGGGTACACACTTTAAGACCAGGCATTACGGGATGGGCCCAGGTCAATGGCAGGGACAGCCTGGCAATCAGTGAAAAAGTTGAGTTAGATGCCTATTACTTGAAACACCACAATTTGGCCCTTGATATGAAAATATTAGCCTACACGTTCATTAAGGTTCTTCGGGCAGAAGGCGTTGAAGAAGGCACCCGAAAAGCTAAATAACATCAGGAGGTACACAACCATCATGAAGAAAGTACTTATAACAGGCGGTTCGGGTTTCATTGGAAACGCCATCGTTAAAAACCTTTATAATAGATACGACATAGTAGTACTGGACAATTTCTCTCCCCAAATCCATGGTGACAATTACAAAGAATCCTACCTGTATCAATCCATCAAGGATCAATGCACGATCATCCACGGCGATGTCCGCAACCGAGACGATGTAGCAAAGGCCTTGGTGGGCGTGGATTACATTATTCACCTGGCCGCTGAAACTGGCACCGGTCAATCAATGTATGAAATCAACCGCTATACAGATGTAAATATTATGGGCACGTCCAATCTATTTGACGTGATCTTAAAAGAAAAGCTACCCGTTAAGAAACTAATCCTTGCTTCCTCACGGTCTGTTTATGGAGAGGGAATGTACACCTGCCGAGAGCATGGCGTGGTTGTTCCAGGCTCAAGAAGTATTGAGGCCATGAAAAACGGCAACTTTGAGGTCACCTGTCCGATCTGTTCAGGTGAAGTCGAGTTGCGCTATACCACAGAAGAATGTCCGTTAACCCCTATTTCCTATTATGCCTATACGAAACTTGCTCAAGAAAAAATGCTCGAGGTTTTATGCCCAACGATCAACCTACCCTACACAATCTTTAGATACCAAAACGTCTACGGAGCAGGTCAGTCTCTGAACAATCCTTACACGGGCATCCTCTCCATATTCTCTAAGATGTTACTGAAAAACCAAACCCTCAACATCTTTGAAGATGGCCAAGAAAGCAGAGACTTCATCCACGTCAGTGATGTGGCGGAGATCACCTGTAATGCCCTGGAAAATGAAGCGACCCACTACCAATACATCAATGTAGGCAGCGGTGAGAAAATCTCCGTGATGCAGGTTGCCGAAACCTTGAAGAGATTATACGCGTCTAAGTCTGAAATCAAGATATCCGGCGATTTCCGAAAAGGCGATATCAGACATAATATTGCAGATATGACGAGAGGTAAAGACCTATGTGGTTTCGTCCCAGCCTATACCTTTGAAAAAGGCATGGAAGAATTTGCAGCCTGGGTTATGAAGCAAGACCAAGACAATAAAATGGAAAAAGAAGATGGTCTCTTTGAGCAATCCTTAGAGGAAATGAAAGCGACAGGCATGTTGATTCAAGGCGAGAAATAAGGCATACAGGGAGGGCTGAAAATGCAAAACAAACACGTACTGTATATTGGCACCCCCATATTTAATTACCATGAACAGATTATTGCTGAGCTCGAGGCGCAGGGATATTCCGTCGATTACTATAATGATCGCCCCAGTGAAAGCTCTTGGGTAAAGGGCATGATTAAAATCAAACCAAGCCTGATGAGCTCGCTCATCCAGAGCTATTTTGACAAGATCATGGCAGAAACTCAACGTAAAGTCTATGACTTGGTCTTCATCGTGAACTGTAAAGTATTCACCCCCGAAATGATTGAGCAATTAAAGAGCAGCCAAGAATCTGCCCAATTTGTTTTATATATGTGGGATTCACTCGCGCTTTATCCTAATAGCAAAGCGTTAATCCCTCTGTTTGACCGGTCCTACTCCTTTGATTTAGACGACTGTGGCAAGACCGAAGCCTTGACCTTCCTACCGTTGTTTTATGGCAATGTCTATGAGCAACTTGGTAAAGACAGTATTCCGACGGACATAGAATATGACCTCGTCAGTATCTGCACAGCCCATCCAAATCGTTATAAAACCATGCGCGTGCTCTTTCCAATGCTTGAAGCTAAGGGAATCCGCATCTTTTCATATATGTTCTTAAACAAGCTTCAGTATTGGTATAATAAAGCGTTCGTCCAAGAATTCCATGGTGCCAGTCGTCGTGAATTTAAGTTCAAACCCCTGTCTGAACAAGAAAACCTTAATATTCTTAAGCATTCAAATACAGTCTTTGATATGCAGCATAGTAACCAGAGTGGCCTGACGATGAGAACCATTGAAACGCTGGGCGCTAAAAGAAAACTGATCACGTCCAATACGAATATCACGAAGTATGACTTCTATCATGAGAACAACATCTTTATCTTGGACGAGCATAACTGGTCAAGTATTGAGCAATTTATTAAACGTAGCTATGAGCCAATTGATGAGGATATTTATAGGAAATACAGTTTGCATAGCTGGATTAAAACGATTATTGGTGAAGCAAGAAACGAGTCTCTACGATGAAAAACAACTATACCTTCGCGGAGACGCTCTCAACAATCTATGCGCTGCTGTGTACAAGATTGTTTTATAAAGGCGCTCGCTTGGTCAGAAGGCCCTTCTACTGCCGCGGGAAATCTCGTCTGCAATTCGGTGAAGGGTTTACAACCGGTCATCATTGCAGATTTGATTTACTGGGTGTCGACAGCGACAATTCCAAGAAACTCATCCTCGGCAAGAACTGCAAGCTTGGTGATAACGTACACATTGTCGCCAATGAACAAGTCGTCATCGGAGATAACTGTTTGATGGCCTCCAAGATCTTTATTAGTGATACAAGCCATGGAGACTATTCGGAGGGCACAACCGCTTCTACACCTAACCTTGCGCCTGATGATCGGCCGCTTCATACGAAGCCAGTTAGCATCGGAGATAACGTCTGGATTGGCGAGAATGTTTGTATTCTGTTAGGCGTTCGCATTGGAGATGGCTGTATTATCGGAGCTAACTCGGTCGTCATCCATGATCTACCCGATCAATGTATCGCGGTTGGCAGTCCCGCGAAGGTGATTAAGCGCTACGATTTCGGACAGAAAAGTTGGGTAACAATTTGAAAATATCAGTATGCATGGCCTCCTATAAGGGCGAGAAATTTATTAAGGATCAGATCAAGTCTATCCTACAGCAGCTTGCTGCAGGCGACGAACTCATCATCTCTGATGATGGTTCTACCGATCAAACCCTCGCTGTGATCCGTTCCATCGAAGACCCCAGAATCCAATGTATTATCAACCAAGGAGAGCACGGCTACACACGGAATTTTGAAAACGCCTTGAACCATGCCACGGGGGATATTATTTTCCTCTCGGATCAAGATGATATATGGTGTCCTAATAAAGTATCAAGGATGAGAAAAGCTTTAGAAGATCATGATTTGGTCGTTTCAGACGCTCGAGTGGTGGATGAACATCTGAAAACCCTCTACGAATCTCACTTTGCGCTCTGCAACGTTCAAGCGGGCTTCGTAAATAACTTCATGGGTACCCGCTATATTGGAGCCTGCATGGCCTTCAATCGGAAGCTATTGAAGCTCATCTTACCCTTTCCGAAAAACCAACAACTATGTCCCCATGATTACTGGATTACCATCGTTGGGGAAATGTTCGCCCGCGTTAGCCTGGTCAAACAACCCTTAATCCTGTATAGAAGACACGGCGGTAACGCCTCTAGTGCAGGGTTTGGCAAGGGACGGTCCCTTTCTATTAAGATCAACTCCAGGATGTACTGTGCACTTCAATTAATTAAGCTCAGGGTTAGAACTCATTTCTAAGAGTTGGAGGAGATACTTTGGGACGCATTGCGGCAGGGGTTATACTGTTTAATCCTGATTTAATGAGGCTCAGGGAAAATATAGAGGCCATACATACACAAGTAGACCTGTTGGTGCTGATCGATAATCACTCTGACAACTTGGCTGAGATAGTACGCGAATTCAGTCACTTTCAGAACATCGTTATGATTAAAAACGAACAGAACCTAGGCATCGCCAAGGCCCTCAATCAAACCCTGCTTTACTGTCAATCAAAAGGGTATACCTGGGTCTTAACGCTGGACCAAGACTCTGTTTGCCCCCCAAATCTTATAATAGAGTATAATAAGTACATAGCGAACCCAGACGTGGCGATCCTCTCACCGGTCATCGAGGATAGAAATATGAGAGCAACCCCTCCAGAAGAGCATGTTCCATCCAGTTGCGAGCCAATCAATCGCTGCATCACTTCAGCGACTTTAACCAACGTTAAGATTTGGAACGAGCTTGGCGGCTTCGATGAGACCATGTTTATTGACCTAGTAGATCTAGAGTACTGCAAGAGGGTTCAGCTAAACGGGTACAAAATACTTAGAATCAACACCGTCAAACTGCTCCATGAAGTGGGACACATAACCCAGCCCAGGTTATTATTTTGGAGAGTTCAAGTCTTGAATCATTCGGCTTTTAGAAAGTACTATATCGCCAGAAACACCCTTTATTTTGCCTGGAAACATAGAACCCGCTTCAGTATCCTGTTGGCCTATCTGAGAGTCCTGAAATTACTGGCGCTGACAATGCTTTACGAGCAAGATAAAGTCACTAAAAGCAAGGCAATACTGAGAGGCGTTAAAAGTGCTCGGAAGCTTTCAATCGGTGACACTTAAGGAGATATGGGAACATGACTCAAAGGATCTTAAATAGCCTTAAATTGCAACCCAAATCAAACAGCAGGCTCAATGTGTTAGTCTATATTGTCTTGATAGAAATGGTCCTTGGCGGGAGTGGTCGTGTTATAACAGCAGGCCCGCTAACCCTGAAATATGCCCTTTTTCTCATCGCTTTGATTTATTTTGCGGTAGCTACTTTGACAATACCCTACAAAATAGATGAGCGGAATATGTTTTATGGACCCGTGTTCGTCTTTCTGGCGCTGCTCTTCTTATCCATCGCCAACGGGTTGTTACATGGCTATCCCGTCGGGGATGTCTTATCGGCAACCCAGGGTTATTTATATTTACTGATGATATTACCCTTCACACTCTTTATTAATAAGATAGAACAAGTCAGAGAAGTTCTGCGAGTGATTAACGCTAGTGCTCTTGTACTGGCCATACTGTCCATCATAATATTTATATTTTTATACATAGCGCCCGCGCAAGTCTATTCAATCGTTAACCCCTTCCTAGTCAACACAAGTTATGGGGCCTTAGAGCCAAGCGGCGTCTTACCGCGAGTATTCTTTAGAACCGATCCGTTTATTGCCCTAGCGTTTATTCATGAATTATTCACCTATGTTAATCGACCTGATCAGAGAACTATCCGATCCATTGTAAAAATGGTGATCCTATTAATCGGGTGTTTGACCACCATGACCATGGGATTATGGGTAGCCCTAGGCGTAGGAATTGCGCTTTGCATAGCCTTTTCACCCGGTAAGAATAAACTATATATGCTCTTAGTGATGATGTTTGTCGCTATGATTATTTTTATTCCCTTTGCCAACTCGATACAACAGATCGTACTCAAACGGTTTAGTCAGTCGGACAGTAGTTTTATTATTAAATTAGATCAACTATATACCATGTTAAATGTATGGATTCATAACTTCTTCTTTGGTACCGGCTATGGTGTTAAAATCATCTTTGATAACGGCGTGATGTATCGAGAAATCACAAAATTCGAACTCTCATGGCTAGAACTACTCGTCTGCATGGGAATTACAGGCTTTACGTCATTTTCATATATATTAACTAAAACCTTCTTGAACGGGTTGAGAGCGGCTAGCCTCAGCGCCGAACATCATGCCATCCAAATAAAGGCCATGATCACTGGGGTCATCATGCTCTGTGTCATTTCATTAGTCAATCCATTTCTTAATAACCCCATCGGACTTGGCTATTTAATCATCGTGATGTGTTCTGTGAACGTCTATTACAAGACGTTGAATAGGACACAGTCATCAGAGAAAAGTGAGGCGAGGGTATGGTAGACGATAAAAACGGCCTAATATCCGTTGCTTTATGTACGTATAATGGTGAACAGTATATTACCCAGCAAATACAAAGCATCTTAAATCAGACCGTATTACCTGACGAACTCATTATCTGTGACGATGCCTCCACGGATTTAACCCTAGACTTACTGGAGAAAGTGTCTGCCTTGAGTCCTATCCCTATTCACATCTATAAAAATGAACATAACCTAGGTTCTACGAAGAATTTCGAAAAGGCCATCAATTTGTGTCAAGGCGATATCATCATTCTTGCCGACCAAGATGACCTGTGGTATGAAAACAAGGTGGAAATCTTTAAAGATTACTTTACCCATCACCCCAAGGTCCAGGCAGCTTTTTCTAATGGCGACATGATGGATGCCAACGGAAATAACCTAGGTTACACGCTGTGGGATGCCTTCAAACTTAATTCGACGGAGCAAGCGAGCCTTAACAAAGGTAAAGGCTTTGAAGTCTTGTTAAAACATAACGTTGTCACAGGCGCAGCCATGGCCTTCAGAACGGACTATAAGAAATTGATCTTCCCAATCCCTGAGCTATGGATTCATGACGGCTGGATTATACTCTTGTTGTCGGCTGTGGGAGAGATTCAATGTATCGATCAAACCTTGATTAAATATCGGAAACATGCCCTTCAACAAGTGGGTGCGGTTGAGCCCAGTTTAAGACACGAGCTCAGAAAAGTTAAGGAAACAGACCGGAGTACCTATCTGCTCTATGCTCGACAATATTTGGTAGCCCTTGAACGATTGTTAAGTGTCTATACTCACGTTAAGAACCCTGAAACGATGAGACTCCTAGCAGATAAAGCGAAACATCTGTTGGTGCGTGCAAATATAGATCGTAAACTCAGTCGCCTACCCATTATTTCAAAAGAACTCGTCACCCTTAATTATTTTCGGTATTCAAACGGAATCAGAAGTTTTCTGAAGGATTTATTCCTGTACTAGGAGACCTGGTTGCTCTACACCATCAGTTTGCTTAAAGCTCGAACCATGTTAAAATAAGAAGGATAAATTAGGCGAATATTAGAACGAAGTCACCGTCTAATGATGAGATTAACTTAAAAAGGAGATCATCATGAAAATACTAGTCGTCGGTTCCAACGGTCAGCTTGGCAAAGAAATCGCAAAGCAGTTTCAGTCAAAGCATGAGCTAGAATTGTATGATATCCCTGCCCTAGATATAACGGACTACGTCTCTGTCGTGAGCCTCATCTCGGACACTAAGCCAGCTGTCGTGATTAACGCAGCGGCCTATACCAATGTGGAGCGGGCCGAGGAAGACGTGGATAACGCGTACCGAGTCAACGCCCTGGGTGCCCACAACTTAGCGCTCGCGTGCCATAAATCCGGAGTAAAGCTCGTTCATATTAGCACCGACTATGTCTTCGACGGCACAGCAACGCTTCCCTATGAAGAATTTGATCCTACGAACCCTCTGTCTGTTTACGGAAAGAGTAAACTCTGGGGGGAGAAGCTCGTCGAGCAAGTCGGTGGACAGTACTATATTCTGCGCACCTCCTGGCTTTATGGGGACGGTCCAAACTTTGTACGAACCATGTTGAAATTGGCAGAGCAAAGGGATCAACTCAGGGTCGTGGCAGATCAGTTTGGCACACCCACCTACACGAAAGATTTAGTGTGGGTTCTCGAACGCTTAATCCAGACGGAGTTTTATGGCCTCTATAACGTCTCCAATCAAGGCAGTTGTAGCTGGCAACAATTTGCTTGTAAAATATTCGCCATGGCGGGCAAAACGGTGCAGGTCGATCCTGTCACGACCGCAGAATACCCCACCAAAGCGGCACGACCACTGTACTCAGTAATGGATAATAAACTACTGCGCCTCAGAGGGCTCGACGTCATGCGACCCTGGGAGGAAGCACTTCAGGATTACATGGACCAGGAAGGTCAATCAACCCAACAAAAGGATGGGGGAGCGTTACTTTGAAAACTTGGTTAGTGACTGGGGGAGCCGGTTTCATAGGTAGTAATTTTATCAGATACCTGCTCGAGGAAGGGAATGTCCAGCTGATCAACTTAGATAAGCTGACCTATGCGGGCAATCCAGAATCTCTGGCTGACGTTTGTGACTCGACGAATTACACGTTTGTTGAAGGCGACATTGCCGACCAAGTCTTAGTCAAAGGCTTGTTACAGAAATATCAGCCTCAGGCTGTCGTTCATTTTGCCGCAGAATCCCATGTTGACCGCTCAATTGAAGGGCCTGGTGAGTTTATCCAGACCAATATTGTAGGAACCTTTCAGCTACTCGAAGCCGTTCGCAGTTACTGGAACGAGCAACCCGAGAACACCAAGGCTGAGTTTAGATTTTTACATATCTCTACGGATGAGGTCTATGGTTCTCTGGGAAGCACGGGGCTTTTCACGGAAACCACACCCTATGCGCCGAATTCACCCTACTCAGCTTCCAAAGCGGCTTCTGACCACCTGGTGAGGTCGTATTTTCATACGTATGGCTTGCCCACGTTAACCACGAACTGCTCGAATAACTATGGGTCCTATCAATTCCCAGAGAAACTCATTCCCTTGATGATTCTTAACGCCTTAGAAGGCAAATCCTTGCCGATTTATGGCAATGGACAAAACATCCGGGACTGGCTCTACGTGCTGGATCACTGCAAGGCCATTAAGACCGTGCTCGAACAAGGTCACATCGGTGAAACGTATAATATCGGCGGTAACAACGAGAAAAGTAACCTAGACGTTGTGTATACCCTCTGTGATCTGTTGGAGGAATTGTCACCACGATCTGACGGGGGTAGTTATCGGCAACAAATCGTCTATGTGAAGGATAGGCCCGGTCATGATCTACGGTACGCTATTGACTCTACGAAACTTCAGACAACCCTACACTGGCAACCTGAAGAGACGTTTGAGACAGGTATGCGGAAAACCGTGCAATGGTATTTGGCCAACCAAGTCTGGTGTCAAAGGGTCTGTGACGGAAGTTATCGCCGAGAACGATTGGGGCTTGGAGAGTGAAAGACATGAAAACCATTAAAGACGTTAAAACCGTAAAAAAAGGAATTATCTTAGCGGGCGGTTCAGGGACGAGACTCTATCCACTGACTCTGACCGTCAGTAAGCAACTGATGCCAGTCTATAACAAACCCATGATCTATTACCCCCTGACCACGTTGATGTTGGCAGGTATTACAGAGATCCTAGTGATTACCACGCCCCATGACCAAGCCCAGTACGCGGGCGTGCTTAAAGACGGCAGCCAATGGGGCATCAACATCCAGTATGCCATCCAGCCTGAGCCAGGTGGCCTAGCACAAGCGTTCATCATTGGGCGCGACTTCATCGGAGAAGACAGTTGTGCGCTCATCTTAGGGGATAACATCTTTTACGGTCATGATCTGACCGAGCATCTCGCTCGGGCCATCCGCCAGGAGAGCGGAGCGACGGTCTTTGCGTATCGGGTGAAAGATCCAGAACGTTACGGCGTGGTTCAATTTGATCAAGCCGGTAAAGTCCTCAGTATCGAGGAAAAACCTGAGCAACCAAAATCCAATTATGCCGTGACCGGCCTGTATTTTTATGATAACTCCGTCGTAGAGATCGCCGCAAACCTTAAGCCTTCGCCTAGGGGAGAGCTGGAGATCACCGACGTCAATAAAGTATACTTAGCGAAGAACGCCCTGCGGGTCGAGACCTTAGGCCGTGGCTATGCTTGGCTAGATACTGGCACGCACGAATCACTCCTGCAGGCGGCCAATTACATCCAAACCATGGAAGAACGTCAAGGCCTGATGATCGCTTGCCCAGAAGAGATTGCCTACCATATGGGCTATATCTCGGCCGAGCAAGTGCTTAAATTAGCCAAACCGCTACAGAAGAATAATTACGGGCGCTACTTGGTAAATATGATCAAGGAAGGTGTTCAAGGATGAAAGTTATAGAAACAAAGTTACCTGGGGTCAGGATTATAGAACCGAAAGTGTTCGGGGATGCTCGAGGCTTCTTTATGGAGACTTGGAATCAAGCCCGCTATGAAGAGCTAGGCTTACCCTCCGTCTTCGTTCAGGATAATCTGTCCTTTTCGTCGAAGGGCGTGCTGCGAGGCCTGCACTTTCAAAACCCCAACGCACAGGGGAAATTAGTTTATGTGCTCCAGGGCGAGGTGTTCGACGTCGCGGTGGATATCCGCGTAGGCTCCCCGACGATGGGCCAGTGGGTGGGCGTAACCCTGTCGAGTGAGAACAAGCGACAATTTTATGTTCCCGCCGGATTCGCTCATGGTTTTTGTGTGACCAGTGAGACCGTACTCTTTGCCTATAAGTGCACGGAATTGTACCAGCCGAAGGCGGAACATGGCTTGAACTGGCAGGATCCTGATTTAGGGATTCAATGGCCACTCGAGAAGCCACGGTTATCGGAGAAGGATTTGATCAATCCGAACTTGAAAGATATTGACCCAAGGTTATTGCCGCAGTTCGCGGACTGATTGGGAGGATTACAGTGGAAGAAATAGATCTGCGACATATTTTACAGCAACTTTGGAACATGGTGCGAAAACATTGGCTCCTTGTGCTGGCGCTCCCACCCCTTGCTGCCCTCGCCATGGGCCTGATGAGTACGTATATTATTACGCCCGTTTATCAAGCCTCAACCACCGTGATCATCGAAACAAAAGCCTCTGAGGCAGCCCAGGATCCAGCCATAGTGGCTGCACAAGCTATTCTTAGTAATAGTACGATGCAACAACACGTGAAGAATTATCTTGAACTTGCCAAAAGTACGACGGTCCAGAAAAAGGTCATCAAGGCGTTGAAATTAACCATGACGCCCGAACAACTTGATGGCGCGATCTCCGTAAGTCAACTCAAGACCACGGACCTGATCATCATAGCGGTGATCGATAAAAACCCTGCAACTGCTGCCTCTATTGCCACCGAGACGGCTCAAGAACTGTCTAAAGCGGTGGTCTTAGACCAGGTCAAGGTCGTAGATCCTGCAGAGATTCCAGTCCTACCCATTAAACCGAATAAAACACTGAACGTGGTGTTTGCTTTTCTGGTGGGCATCCTGGCTGCTTGCTGCTGGATATTCGTGCGGGAGTATATGGATAACACCCTCAAAACGACCAGTGAGGTCAAGGGCTTTCTCGGCATCCCTGTACTGGGCGTCATTGCCAACTATGAAAAGAGCCAACCCGGTAAGAAAACCTCTGCGAATGCCTTGACGACCTTAAGGACCCTGGAAGAACCCAACTCTCCCATCGCGGAAGCCTATCGCTCGATCAGGACGAACCTCGAATATGGAAGTCTCACTTCAGCGCCTCATAAAATCTTAATCACAAGCTCAGGGCCTCAAGAGGGAAAATCCACAACGGTCGCTAACTTGGCAGTTAGTCTGGCGCAAGCTGGGAAATCGGTGCTGGTCCTCGATGCCGACCTGCGCAATCCAACCCAGCATAAATTATTTGGCCTAGCCAATCGTCAAGGCTTATCCGAGGCCTTGCTTCAAGACGGAGACTACCGAGACTATCTCAGGGAAACGACCGTACCAGGCTTAATGGTTCTAACGGGCGGCCCCATCCCTGCAAATCCTGCAGATCTTCTCGGGTCCCAGAGAATGCAACATTTAATTGAAACGGCCAGTGAACAATTTGACCAGGTGCTCATCGATGCCCCCTCTGTCCTTTCGGTCACGGATGCCGCCCTACTGGCCCGGAAAGTTGATGGAGTCGTCCTAGTCCTGGCCTCAGGTCAAGTCAATAAAGACGATGCGCAGGCCGCTAAAGAGCGGCTGGATAACGTCAGTGCCAAGCTCCTAGGGGCAATTCTTAATAAATGGTAAGGGTGTTTTACACCCTCCACACCTGGTTCGAGACCAAGAAATCCTTCTCAAGAATTAAACAGATTAACTATAGAGTGTATAGAATCCTGCTCTTTATCATTGGTAGGGTCGTACCGCTTTATTATAAGCTGACGCCTTCCACGCAGAGCGGCGTCAACGCAGCCAACGGTCATCAGCCACAGGTCGTCGTGTCGCTCACCTCGTTTCCTCCCAAGATGGACAGGCTCTGGATGGTTCTGGAATCGCTACTTAGACAAACAACAAAACCAGACAGACTCCTCCTCTGGCTGGCCACCACGCAATTTCCATCTCTGGAAGACGTGGATGCCAGAGTTCGTGCCCTGGAAAAGCGAGGTCTTGAAATACGGTTTTGTGAGGATTTAAAATCCCACAAGAAGTATTACTATGCCATGCAGGTGTTCCCTGACGATCTCGTGATTACGGTCGATGATGATATATTTTACCCCGAAACGTTGATCGAAGATCTCCTGACGAAACATCTCGAATATCCAGAGTGTGTTGTGTGCTATCGTGCCCATACCATCACGTTGACCGAAGGCAAGGTCAACAAATACACGCAGTGGGATCAACGCTCTAAGGGTATATCGGGTCCCTCCCATAGGTTACTAGCAACGAATGGGGGAGGGGTGCTGTATCCTCCGAAGTGTTTAAGCGAAGAGACCTTTAACCTGAAAGCCCTTCAAGCCTTGTCACCGAACTCAGATGACCTATGGTTGAAATGTATGGGGACGCTACATAACACGAAGACCGTCAAAGTCTATCCCACCTATTCTGAAGTCTTCACAACCCTAGGATCAGAGGACTCCGGTCTATCTAAAAGCAACGTCACTGAAGGCCAAAACGATGCACAGCTCAAAAATATACTAGAAAGGTATTCGATTGATTTTTATGAAAGATTCCTTCATTAAAAATTTCCTGATTCTTTCGACGGGCAGCGCCTTAACCATCCTCATAGGGCTCTTCACGACGCCTATTATTACGAGACTCGTGGACCCCACGGAGTATGGGCAGTTATCTTTTTTTAATATCTATACGAATCTTGCGACACTCGTCTTGATATTAGGACTAGATCAAGCCTTTATGAGATACTTTTATCAAGGGGAAGATATTAACTTTAAGAGAAAGCTACTCTACAAGAGCCTGTGGTTACCCGTCGTATTATCAGTCATCGCTGCGTTTCTAGTGATTACAGTCGGGCACTACGTTATTAAAGCCAGTGACCTTCAAGATTTTGACGCCATCGTAGTACTCTTCGCTGCGTACCTCATTGTGATGGTCATTAATCGATTTAGCTTCTTGCTGGTCAGGATGCAGTACAAATCGAAACTATATGCCAGTCTCAATGTTCTCCAGAAAATCCTCTACGTAGTGATCGCCATCGTCTTAGTCCTGATCTTCAGGTCACACTACCTTTTAATCCTAGTGCTCGCTTTATTTCTCGCGCAACTCCTAGTAACCATCATCAGTATTATTAAGGAGAGAGAGATCTGGAAGCCCATTAACCTCGCGTATAAACTAGAATTTACTGAGTCGGACCTTATTAAATTTGGTTATCCGCTCGTTTTCTCCTTAGCCATCACCTGGCTCTTTCAGGTGACGGATAGACTCGTCATCAAGAAGTATGGCAGTTATGAGGATGTCGGGATCTATGCTGGGGCTATGGCCATCATCGCTATATTTTCCATGATTCAAATCACCTTTAATACGATATGGGCACCGGCGGCTATAGAGCATTTTGAGAACCATCCAGACGATAAAGCGTTTTACACCACGGCCCATCAAAGTATTACCGTGTTAATGTTTTTCTTTGGCCTTAGTTTAATTCTCTTTAAAGATGTATTTGTTTTGTTCTTAGGTGCAAAATATAGTCAAGCCTCCTATATCATGCCGTTTTTGATCTTCAGCCCCATTATGTATACGGTTTCAGAGACCACCGTGGGTGGCATCAACTTCATGAAGCGATCAAAACTTCACGTCCTCGTGGCCATCGGCTCCTGTATTTTTAACGTCGTGGGCTGTTTCGTCTTAGTGCCCCTCTACGGACTCCAAGGCGCAGCAATATCCACAGGATTGTCCTACATTGTCTTCTTCACGCTACGAACTGTCTTAGCCAATCGTTGTTATTACATCAATTTCGGCTTGCACAAGTTCTATAGTCTCACAGCCTTAACGCTTCTCTATGCTTGGTGGAATACCTTTCATGCCTTTGGTATGATCTCCGTAGTGTCCTACCTAGGCATTTGTGCGGTCCTGTGTGTCCTGTATAAGAACGTTCTGATCACCGGCGTTGCCCTGGTACGCGCTAAATTCATCAAGTAGGATCGGGCCATGGTGGGCGTTTTAGCACAGAATTGCAGAGTTGATCTCGAGACGATACGCGAATATAATGATATAATGAAATATATAGATGAGAATTGGGAGGCGCTTAATGGCAAGTTATGAATTGGACAGAAAACTCACGGTCTTATTTATTTTTCATGATACTGACTATTATAGTGGCGCAACTCGTTCTCTGATGGACATTCTTGATACGTATATATTCAACAAAACCCTTAATATCGTGGCCTTATTTCCCAAGAAGCAAGGGACGGCTGTCGATTATTTAAGTAAGAAAAATATTCCGATCATCACAAGCTATTATACTGGGGTAGCAGCGTCGATTAATGAGTCTTGGATTAAGACAAAGGTTGCCTTTCCTTTTAGATTGTTGCGCTTTATGCTCTCGATCTACCGGACGTATCGCTTAAAGGACGTCTTAAAAGAAGCTAAGATCGATGTGGTGTATTCGAACACCAGTGTGATTTTTGTGGGCGGGTTTATTAATAAGTTCTTTCATATTCCTCACATCTGGCATATGCGCGAGTTTCGGCGTGAAGATCATGAGATCGATTTCTTCTTAGGGAAAACTTATTTTCATCGCTTTGCCAATAAATATGCCAACTTAATCGTGGTGATCTCCAACAGTATGTACCGAAAGCATGTCGGTAAAATTTCTGCGCGGAAATTACGCGTCAGCTATAACGACATATCACCCAAATACATCAATCCTAAAACGGCGTTTAATCTCGAGCAGCCAACGCTGCAGCTCTTGATTACCGGAGGTTTAAGCGCCAGTAAAGGCCAAATTGAAGTCTTACAAGCCTTAAAGATTTTGATCGATAAAGGGTACAATATGACCTTGAATATCGCAGGAAGTACAAACGGCCGCTACTATCAGGTCTTAGCACAATATGTTCAGGAACAGCAGCTTCAGAACCATGTGGTATTTCATGGCCTGGTCAAAGATATGAACGAACTTAGAAACTCAATGGATATTGGCATCGTGGCTTCTAAGAATGAAGCCTTTGGTCGCGTCACCATTGAAGGCATGTTAAGCTGCCTGGCGATGATTGGTCGGGACAGCGCGGGTACCAGCGAATTGATCAAAGATATGAAGACGGGCTTGCTGTATCAGCCTGACAACCTTGATAGCTTAGTCGACAAGCTAGACTACCTCTATCACAACAGGTCAGAGATCGAACGGCTGGGAACCAATGGCTTTCAATACGCCGTCGATGGCTTTACTGTGGGAAAATGCAGTGAGTCGGTGCTGAAGCTGATGCAGGAAGTGGTCAATCCAGGCCAAGGACAAAAATTTCAGAGCGCAAGAGAACGCTGGGAGAAAATTGTATGAACCTATGTTTTTGCTTACCGGGCCCAGCCTTGATACCCATCGGTGGCTATAAAATAGTCTATGAATATGCCAATCGCTTATCTGAGTTAGGGTTTCAAGTGACCCTCGTCTACGATTGTAGAGACGCCTTAAGCCGGTACAAGTTCCCTAAAATGATTGAAATGGCCCTATGCCATTATAGGGTCACTACAGGTCCGCAGTGGTTTCAACTCAGTAAAGCGGTCAAACAACGAGCCGTCTTTAACGTGACGGACGACAGTATTCCGGATTTTGATGTCATCGTTGCAACCGCTGTTTCAACAGCACCCATCATTCACGACCTCAGTCCCAAGAAGGGCCGGAAATTTTACCTCATTCAGCATTTTGAGAATTGGGACCACAGCGATGAAGCGGTGTATCAATCGTACCGTTTTGGCATGACAAATATTGTCATCGCCAGATGGTTACAAGAAATCGTGGATCAAACAAGCGGTGTAGACAGTGTATATATCCCCAATGGCCTTGATTTTGAAGTATTTAACGTGGATGTACCCATAGAACAACGGGATAAACCGTCTATATCCATGTTATTTCACTTAACAGAATGGAAGGGCGCCAAGGACGGTCTCGCCGTACTTGATCGTCTGAAGGAGACGTACCCTGAGTTAGAGGCGAGAGTGTTTGGGGTACCAAGCCGTCCGGAAACCTTGCCGAGCTGGATTGAATATATCCAGAAGGCGGATCAGAAACAACTACGCGACCTATATAATCAATCTGCCGTTTACTTATGTCCCAGCTGGAGCGAAGGCTTTGGGCTCACTGGCGCTGAGAGTATGGCCTGTGGCTGCGCCTTAGTGTCGACCGCTTGCCAAGGCGTCTTGGAATATGCCACTGATGAAAAGACCGCCCTGTTGTCACCCCCTAAGGATATCGAAGCCCTCTATCAAAATGTGGTTCGATTATTTGAAGACAAACCTTTGAGGATTAAAATAGCTCAGGCTGGAAATAGAAGCATTAAAAGTCTGGCCTGGAGTACCGCCGTTAAGAAGTTAGCAACAGCCTTCGAAGAGAGAGGCAGGGCATAAGGATTTGCTGAGGAAACTTAAAGCGATAGCGAACACAGACGATAAGAAGCGATTGATCTCCAACTTTTTCTCATTATCGATCCTTCAGGGTATGAACTTCTTATTGCCGCTGATCACGTTCCCCTACCTAGTCAGAGTCTTAGGCGTTGAATACTTCGGGTTTCTAGCCTTTGCTACGGCCACGATTTCGTATTTCCAGGTGATTACAGATTACGGCTTCAATCTAACAGCCACCAGAGATATCGCCCTCCATAGAGAGGACCCAGCGAAGCTCAGGGAAATATTTAGCGCAGTCATGACGATCAAAGTCTTGTTGATGATCGGCAGCTTCATCGTCTTAACGATCTTTACCTTCAGCGTGGAATTTTTTGCAGTCAACTGGCAAGTTTATCTTCTCACCTTTGGCATGGTCTTAGGACAAGTGCTGTTTCCCGTCTGGTTTTTTCAAGGCCTGCAGCGCATGAAATACGTGACCTATCTGAATATCTTTGCCAAAGCAATTTTTACCGGCGCCATCTTTTTGTTTGTGAAAGAACAGAGTGATTACATGCTCGTTCCGGTCCTGAACTCCCTGGGATTTATCATAGCGGGACTATGGTCACTGGCAATCGTCTTCAAGACATTCAGCATACGCTTTGAAATCCAGAGTGTTCAGACCATCAAACACTACCTAAAAGACGGGTGGTATGTGTTCTTATCCCAATTTAAAGTGGCGTTGTTTGGTCAGAGCAACATTGTCATCTTAGGCTTGCTCACCAACAACGTAGCCGTTGGATATTATTCTGCCGCGGAAAAGATCATGAGAGCCTTATCCATGTTATCCATACCCATTACCGGCGCACTATTTCCCTATATGGCGAACGATATCAGAACCAATAAAGTTCTCGCCATCAGGAAACTGAAGAAAATCATGAAATACGGAACCTTAATTTACGTCGTTTTATTAACCCTGGTCTTTATTTATGCGCCACAAATCATCACGCTCATCTACACGGATAAAATGCTACCAAGTGTCCTTGTTTTAAGGATTATGCTCCTTGTTCCGTTGACTATTTTCATCAACAATATTTACGGAACTCAGATTTTATTGAATACTGATCGACAAAAAGAATTTTTCAAGGTCGTCTTAATCGGCGCAATTCTGAATCTCATCTTATGTACGATCCTATCGTACACCTACAGCTATATCGGCACTGCCGTTTCCTTATTAATCGTAGAAGTCTATATCATGATTGGAATGTATGTCTATGCCAAGAAAGGCAACGAGGAACTCTAGTGAAACGGTCTATTCTAGGAAATAAGCCAGAAGGGGAACACACGACGTGTTCCCCTTCTGGCTTATTTTGTGAACTTCTCAAGGCAGCAGCGCTAACCGCTCCTCAAACTTCCTAACCACCTCAGCGGCCAAAATACTATACCCCGTATCATTCGGATTCACCCCGTCAAACAATAACCCGTTCAGCGGCGTAGGATCTTCGATAAACACCGTCCAAGCATCAATCACAGGTAGTTGGTGTTCCTTGCTAATGTCTAGAATCACCCGGCGATAGGGAAACGTCTGGTTATTCATGGCGACGTCTTTGACAGGCGGTTCAACCACCAGAAAAACCTCAGCGTCAGGGCTTTTGGCCGTGACCTCAGCCAGAAATTGTTCATATTTTAGCTTAAAATCATCCGTCGTGAGGGTGGACCAATCATTGCGCCCTACGCAAAGCATTACGAGGTCAGTCTCCGGCGTGATTTCCGGAAGCGTCTTCAAAGCATCGTCAATCGTCGCTTTGTCTGAGGTATTAAACGTCCATTCCAAGGTTCCCGGATAGTTACGCTGTAAATCCTTGGCGACCAAGGTGTACCAACTGGAAAGATCTTTGTTGGAAGCCCCGACACTCTCGGCCACGGAATCTCCCAAGACGAGGGCGTTGACAGTGGTAGTATCCTTTAGTTTAGCCAATCCTAGGGCCGTGACCGGGCTTGGTTCAGGTTCGCTAGCAACCACCGCCGCTTCAGGCTCAGGCTCAGAAACTGGCGCGACGTATAAGGCGGTTGAAGGAGCGGCAGTGTCGCGGTTCATCCACCAAAATATTCCGAACACAACGAGTGACAGGATGACGGCTCCTGAAATAATCGTTAATTCCACTTTGCTCGTACTTTTCATGAAGTATGTTCCTCCTAATGCAGGTTCTGCTGATTTTCCAGCACTCAGTAATATTCGACATGCAACCCCAGATTCACCTTCAAAGTGTAGAATAATTTACCAAGGTTCACATGACATTCAGGAAAACTTAAAGGACTTTGTAAATTTATAGCGAATTATAGTTAAGCCTATAAAAAGGCTCAAGCAAATGACCTGTTTATTGGACTAAAACGCAAGGTGGTAATAGATTTGAAGAAAAAACAATGGGCCGCTCTGATAGCAACCCTCGTGATGGTTACTGGAGGAGGGATTTATGCATGGCGCGGTAATTTAGTGAAGCAAGCCTCTACTTCGGTCATAGCTAACCCGACAATTCCTATAGAAGTTCCTGAAGCATCACCCAAGGCTCCTAGCAGAATTAATGTTTTGCTGCTAGGTAGTGATGCACGCGGAGATGAAGCTAGTCGTACAGACACCATGATCTTGATTTCTGCCGACACGAAAACTAAGCACGTGTCTATGATCTCAATCCCACGAGATACGCGTGTTAATCTTCCCGGCATAGGCCTCACTAAAATTACCCATGCGAATGCTATGGGAGAACTCAGCGGGGGCGTGCATGAAGGGACCATGGCCGCTGTGCAAGCTGCCAGTGATCTTCTTGGTGTGACGATTAACGATTATGTAAAGATTAACTTTGAAGGCTTCAGGAAAATTATTGATACTGTGGGAGGACTTGATGTCACGCTTCCAGAAGCGGTGAATGATACACATCAAAAAATTAATCTACCAGCAGGAACTCAGCATCTAAATAGCGATGAAGCGTTGCGGTTAGCGCGAGCTCGCTATGGGTTGCCGGATGGAGATTTTGGGCGGCAAAGGGATCAAGCGTTGCTTTTATCAGCGCTCGGGGACAAACTGTTGAGTCTTAAAAATATACCCAAGCTTCCCGAGATATTAACGATTATTCACGCGGATTTAATGGATACAAACTTAAACGATGCTCAGATGCTGGCCTTGGGGACTGAATTCAAGGGTATCGCGCAGGAAAACATTAAATATTTCCAACTTCCTGGCAAGGGGATCAGGGATCATGATCCTTTGGTTGGAACGGAGCTTTATTACTTTGAGGCTGACAAGGCAGGTGTCAAGAAGATTGTCATTGAAGCGTTGGCGTATTAGGTCCAGTGCCTTAGTATAGACGGATTTTGAACTAATTTGCAGGATAAACATAAATTATGGCGAATGGTATAATGTCGAGTACCAATACGGCTAACAAGATTTGCAGGACTATATTTGGGAGGTTGTCATGGAAGAGGAAGAAATAGATTTACGGGAGTACTGGGAAGTGCTGCGCAAACGTTGGGTCATCGTTCTTATTTTACCGCTCATCGCCGCCATCACCAGCGGAGTGATTAGTTTTTATGTCATTAAACCCGTGTACCAAGCTTCCACCACGTTGATCGTAGGGGAAAAGGCCGCAGATGCAGGTCAAGCAACTCAAATGCTTGATAACAATGTTCTACAAGCGAACCTACAACTTGCTAAGACCTACGCTACCATCGCCCAGAGCCGCACAGTTGAACAAAATGTCATCGATTCCTTGGGCTTGTCGATGACCGTTGGAGAGCTGAACGGCCTGATCTCTATAAACCCCATCAAGACGACGGAAATTCTGGAGATTCAGGTGACGAATACGAACCCTGATTTGGCAGCCTCCATCGCCAATACCATGTCCTATGAGTTTTCGAAAGCAGTTATCTCCATAAAAAAAGTGGACAGTGTCAGCACCGTGGATGCGGCAGTGACCCCGGTTAAACCGGTTAAACCCAATAAACAGCTCAACGTCTTGATCGCTTTTGTTGTGGGACTCATGGCTTCCGTCGGACTGGTCTTCTTACTGGAATATATGGATAACACGGTCAAGACCTCTAATGATGTCGAGAAACTTTTAGGAATCCCGGTTCTAGGCGTTATTCCAAACTATAAAACGAGTAAACAAGGGTAAGAGGAGTCGATTCACTTGGCCTATTCATTAATCACCATGGAGCAGACAAAATCTCCCATCTCCGAGGCTTTCCGGACGCTCCGGACGAACGTCCAGTTCACGGGTGTGGACTCAGAAACCAAGAAAATTATGCTTACCAGCGCAGGTCCTGGGGAGGGAAAATCGAGCACAGTTGCCAACCTAGCGGTCAGCATGGCTCAAGCTGGGAAGTCAGTGCTGGTCGTCGATGCCGACTTACGTAACCCCACGCAACATAAACTTTTCGGGTTAGATAATCGGCAAGGGTTATCCATGGCCCTAGTTCAAGATCAGGCCAACCAACAATTTGTGAAGGAAACTTCCGTACCGGGCGTCATGGTCCTCACAGGAGGCCCCATCCCTCCCAATCCCGCCGAGCTGGTGGGGTCGAGACGGATGAAGCGCCTGATCCAAGAATTTAGTGAGCAATATGATGTAATCCTGATCGATACCCCTCCCGTAATTGCGGTCACGGATGCCGCCATTCTTGCTCAGGAAGTCGATGGCGTCATCTTGGTCTTGGCCTCAGGAGAAGTCAATAAAGAGTATGCACAACGAGCGAAGGAACTGCTGGATAAAGTCGGCGCCAAGATCTTAGGCGCGGTCCTCAATAAAGTCGCTATCAATACCAGTGAACATTATTATTACTACTATTATCACGGGTCAGATGATTCTAAGAAGACGAAGCCGAAGAAGCAGAAGCAAAGGCGTCGTAAAGACGACTTTTAGAAGTGGGGCACGATACATCGTGCCCCACTTCTGTCATGAGCAGTCAGACAAAGAACTGATCAAATGTTAAACTAACGTAAAATCGTGAAGGGAAATGGCAAGTTATGACGAATAAAGTAATCTAGAGTATCCTTTTATTCGCTGAACCGAGCTATAAAAACTGTCTAAGAGTAGGTGAGACCCAATGATCGATCTCCATAGCCACATCCTGCCTGGGTTGGATGACGGTTCTAATAACATCGCGGAAACTCTGGGCATGGTGTCTCAGCTGTACGAGGCAGGCTTTAAGACGCTCATCGCCACCCCACACGTGATCGAAGGCAGGACCTTCTTAAGTCCCGCGGAAATTCTGGCCACGACAGAACAAGTGCGTCAAGCTGTTGCAGAGGCAGGGATCCCGGTGGAGATCTTACCCGGCGCAGAAAACTATATCTTCCCAGACTTAGCCAAGTATGCACGCGACGGGAAACTCATGACCTTAGGAAACGCCGGGAAGTATCTCCTCGTCGAGTTTCCGATGCTGGAGATCCCTCACTACACCGATCAAGTGTTTTTCGAGCTTCAAGTCCTAGGGATCACCCCCGTGCTGGCCCATCCAGAACGCAATAAAGGCTTAGTTGATGAGCCAGAGCGACTGGTTGAATGGGCAAGAAAAGGCGTGCTCTTTCAACTGAATCTTAGGAGTTTGAGTGGGCATTATGGCCCTCAGGCCAAGCAGTTAGCAGAAATCCTGCTAAGTAGTGAGTTAATTCACTTTATAGGCTCAGACACACATCGCGTTTCCCGCAGTGACGCCACCTATTCCGAAGGGCTCCAGACCGTCCAGGACGTCGTCGGTGAGACCAGCTATCAAGACTTGACGAGACTGAATCCGCAGACGATGCTAGAGGGAAAGCCACTGCAGCAAAACGATCAAGACTATGAGCTTAAACGGCCGGTTGCGAAGAAGAAGCGGAGTTGGGTTCGGAAGTTGTTGGGTGGGTAGAGTATCTAAAAAACTAGAATAACTATTATTTAACAATCTTCGACTTTCTTTGCAGGTATTTTTAGTTTGGTCTAGAACTATACATACTTAGTACTATTGTCCTAGGACCTTAGGCCCGTGGGGGTGGGGTATGGGGCAGAGGACCTTCAAAATGAATTTCATAACTTTAGGCGAAGAAAAAAGGGGATTTACATATGAGACTAATCTTACTTTCGGGTGGGTCAGGCAAACGCCTGTGGCCGTTATCTAATGATGCTCGGTCAAAACAGTTTCTTAAAGTCTTAGAAAATGAACACGGTGAACGGGAATCAATGGTTCAACGCGTCTGGGGCCAGCTCAAAGCCGTTGGGTTAGAAGAGTCTGCCGTGGTGGCTACCAGTAAGTCACAAGTGGATATGCTGCAAAATCAGCTGGGTGATTCCGTGAAGATGGTCGTTGAACCGGAACGTAGGGATACTTATCCGGCCATCGCCTTAGCCGCTGCTTACTTATACTCGATAGAACACGTCGATCCAGATGAAGTGGTGGTCGTACTCCCGGTCGACTCCTTTGTGGAGCAGGGTTTCTTCCAACGGGTTAAAGAATTAGAAAACGTCATTAAAATGTCGGAAGCGGACCTTGCGCTCGTGGGGGTTGTACCCACCTACCCTTCGGGGAAATATGGTTATATTGTGCCACAGACGGAGCAAGAAGGTCGACCTTATATGAAGGTGGATCATTTTCAGGAAAAACCGACGGAGGCGCAAGCCAGTGAGTTGATCGCCCAGCAAGCTCTGTGGAACTGCGGCGTCTTCGCCTTTAAACTTGGTTATATCCTGTCTAAGCTTGAGGCGATTGGCTTACCTGCGGATTATCTGAAGTTAATTAACAAATATGCGTCGTTCCCTAAGAACAGCTTTGACTATGAAGTCGTGGAAAAGGCTCGAACGATCGTGGCGCTTCGTTATGAGGGCGCGTGGAAAGACCTAGGGACTTGGAACACCCTGACGGAACAGATCGCGTCACAGGTTAGTGGCAACGGGATCATCAGCAAGGATTGTGTCGAAACTCATGTGATCAATGAACTGGATATCCCCATTGTTGTCCTCGGCGTGTCCAACTTGGTCATCGCGGCCAGCCCAGACGGTATTTTGGTCACGGATAAGCAAGCTAGCCCTCGAATTAAAGAACTCATCAACGACTTTAACCAACGACCCATGTTTGAGGAACGGCGCTGGGGCTGGTACCGGGTACTGGACCATATGAATTATGACAATGGACACGAAGTTCTGACCAAACGGATTGGCGTAACAGCTGGCAAAAACCTAAGTTATCAGCTGCATTATCAACGCAGTGAGGTCTGGACTATTACCAATGGCGAGGGTGAGTTTGTGCTTGATAATGTTATCTACGACGTCAAGCCGGGGGATGTCTTACGCATACCCGTGGGAGCAAAACATGGGGTTAAGGCTACGACAGATTTAGAGTTTATTGAGGTGCAGTCAGGCAATGATCTAGTGGAAGATGATATTGTCAGAATCTTTATGAGTTGGGATGACGTTGAGAAGCATTGTACGAAGGCTGGCGACAAGCCATTGAAGAGACTCAATCAAGCTTGATCATTTGCTCAGGGCAAGGGATCAGAGTAAAGGGAAGTGATATGGTCCAATGTTAAGGGAACGAGGCATCATTGAAAACCTATCCGAGCTAGCGGATATTGTGCTGATAGCAATTGGCTTCTCTTTAGCGATTAAACTATATCAAGTGAAGCATGTTATTACGGATAAATCTTGGCCAGAACACTTTGTGATCTTCTTAATTTATCTGTTGGCTTGGATCATTAGCAGTGATCTCTACAAAGTGTATCAATCACGGCGTTTTATGTCGTGGTGGCGTGAGTTCAGGCAAATTTTAACAGCGCATTTTGCTTCGATTGCTGTTAGTATGATCCTGATCAATATCTATAGCCCGGATTTGTTGCGCAATCGTTTCTTCTTTTACTTTGGTGCCTTTGTCGTGAGCTTAACCTTAGGAATGCATCTTGTGACCCGGCTGTTCCTCCAAGGCTGGCGAAAACTGGGGCGCAATACCCGGTACGTCTTGATTCTGGGAGGGGGCTCTGCAGCGAAACTTTATCTGCAGAAAATCAAGCAAAACCCTCAATTAGGTTATAAAGTAATTGGATATATTGCCCCTATCAAAAATGGTCTTAATATTTCTTACTTAGGAGATTACTTTAGTCTCGAAGCCATCATTCGTATGAATATTGTCGATTTAACCGTGGTTACAGCGCCAATTACAGAACCTGGTATTCAGGAATCGATTGAGATTCTTGACGTTATGGGTAAAACGGTTTCGATTTTGTTGGATGATATGGTGACGAAAGTCACTCGAAGTCGGCCGATTGATTTTGGGGGACTCTCAATGGTCGTGTATGACAGCTCCCCAAGACGTCCTTGGCAGGAACTGTTCAAGCGAGGTATGGATGTCGTCTTTTCTGGGCTTGGTCTGCTGGTCCTGAGCCCTGTCTTCTTAGTCACCGCCTTAACCATCAAATTTACGTCCAAGGGACCTGTGGTGTTTGCTCAGCAACGCGTGGGGTTAAACGGGCGTTCGTTTAAAATATATAAATTCCGTTCCATGGTGGTCAATGCGGAGGAGCTTAAGGAACGCTTAGCTGATCTCAATGAAATGAGTGGTCCTGTCTTTAAGATTGCCAACGATCCTAGAGTGACAGCCGTGGGTAAGTTTATTCGTAAGACGAGTATTGATGAACTCCCCCAATTACTCAACGTTTTCAGAGGGGACATGAGTTTAGTGGGTCCCAGGCCACCACTTGTACAAGAAGTTAATTTGTATGATTCAAAGCATCGGAAGCGGTTGGCGGTGAGGCCAGGGATTACCTGCATCTGGCAGATTAGTGGTCGGAATGACGTGGATTTTGAAGAGTGGATGGAAATGGATGCAGATTACGTCGATCGGTGGTCGTTGTGGCTAGATATGGAGATTCTGGCGAAGACGGTGCCGGTGGTGTTGTGGCGGAAGGGCGCGAGTTAGCAGGGATACTAGGTTGCAATTCAAGCAATACTTTAAGGTAGGTAGGTAAGCCTAATATTAGGAGGAAATGTACTTTGAAGAAAGCATTGATCACAGGAATCACAGGACAAGATGGTTCCTACTTAACAGAGTTTTTACTAGATAAGGGTTACGAAGTTCATGGCATTAGTAGAAGAGCCAGTAGCTTCAATACGAAAAGGTTGGATCATTTGTTCGAAAATCCGGAGATCGGTAATAAAACCCTCTTTTTACATCACGGCGACATGACCGATTCAAGCAACTTAAATAGATTGATTGAGAAAATTATGCCCAATGAAATATATAATCTTGCAGCCCAGAGTCACGTTCAAGTTTCCTTTGAAGTGCCAGAGTACACGGCAGAAACGGTTGCAATTGGTACCTTAAGATTACTGGATGCCATTAAAGAAAGTGGTGTCAAAACGAAGTTCTACCAAGCCTCCACCAGTGAGCTCTTTGGTGGCCTACCCGGAACGGCTCCTCAAAGTGAAAAGACGCCTTTCTATCCCAAAAGCCCCTATGCTGCAGCGAAGCTTTACGCCTACTGGATTACAGTCAACTACCGAGAAGGTTATGACTTGTTTGCTTGTAACGGCATCTTGTTTAATCATGAATCTCCCCGAAGAGGCGAGACCTTCGTCACCAGAAAGATTACAAGGGCGGTTGCCAGCATCATTGCTGGAAAGCAGGAAAAGGTATCCCTAGGAAATCTTGATGCAAAGCGGGACTGGGGGTTTGCGGGAGACTATGTGCAAGCTATGTGGCTCATGCTCCAGCAGGAAAAACCGCAAGATTATGTGATAGGGACTGGTGAAACCCATACTGTAAGGGAATTCGTTGATCTTTCCTTCAAGGAAGTTGGGATCGATATCGTATGGAAGGGTACTGGAGTTGATGAAAAGGGATACGACTCAAGGACGGAAAAGCTCCTTGTCGATGTAAACCCAAGATATTTCAGACCCACTGAGGTAGAACTCCTTTGGGGTGACCCATCAAAAGTAGAAAAAGAACTCGGCTGGAAGAGAAAAGTAGACTTCGAAGCTCTCGTGCATATGATGGTTGAAGCCGACTTAAAGGACATAGCGGGTTTAGAGTTACAAGCTTATTTGGAATCTACAAAAACGAAATGATGAATAGGATTGCCTTTTACATCTCAAATCACGGATATGGACATGCTGCCAGGAATATTCCCATTATAGAAGGTTTACTGGAGCAAGATGAAAACCTATGCATTGAAATCAAGACAGGTAGGAATTTGATTGATTTCATGAAACAATCCTTGATTAACTATCGTTCAAGGATTGTCTACCATCCGATGAGCACGGATTTAGGCTTGATTCTAAAGCCAGGGTCTATGGACGTCTATAAAGAAGTTCTGCTCAGGGAAGTTAAGAAATTTATCAGTACGTGGGCTGTTCGTATCGAAGAAGAGAGAAAATGGCTCCTCCAAAACAAAATAGATTGTGTTGTTTCAGATATCGTCCCCTGGATCTTCAAAAGTGCAAGATTAGCAGCAGTGAAAAGTGTCTTTATATCAAACTTTACATGGGTAGAGAACTATAAGGAATTATTCGAAGAAGACGTCTATCAAGAGTATCTACATTGTTACCAAGAAGCAGATCTAGCTCTTGTATATCCTTTGGCGGGTGAGATAAAGGGTTATTTCAAAGTAACTAAAGAAGTTGGGCTGAGTTGTAGGAGCTTTAATGAAGAAAAGATTCAGCAAATCAAAGATAAATATCACATGCCAATAGTATTTGTGAGTGTAGGCCGGTCAGTTGAGTTAGAAGGTGACATTGATGTGGGTGAGTTACCTTATCAATTTATCTTTACAGAAGGAATAAAGCTAATTGGAAGAAATACAGAGTTACTGCCAATCGATACAGAAAACACCCAGGATTACATAAAGGGCGCTGACACGATCATTACTAAAGCCGGGTGGGGAACCGTGGCAGAGGCCCTATGTGCTCAGACACCTATTTTGGTCTTAAGACGAGATAACGTCGTAGAAGACAGAGTGACCTTGCGAAAGCTTGTAGAGTTGCAGATCGCTTTACCGATTACAATGGAAGAATTAAATGCAAATAGCATTGCTGAACTTCTGGGACAGTTAAAAGTGAGAAATGAGAATTATCGGGATTTATCTCGTAGATATAGTAATGGCTCAAGCGAGATTGCAGAGCAGTTACTTGAGTACTTACATAAAGGGAGCGTTTGACAATGGAAAAGAACAGTAAAGTTTATGTGGCCGGACACAGAGGTTTAGTGGGCTCTGCGATCGTTCGAAATTTGGAAGGTAAGGGATATACTGATATTATAGGTAGGACTCACAAGGAACTCGATTTGACGGATCAACAGGCTGTTAGGAGCTTTTTTGAAGAAGAACAGCCAGAGTATGTGATCCTTGCGGCAGCTAAGGTTGGCGGAATATATGCTAACGATACGTATCCAGCGGATTTTATCTATACCAACTTAATGATGCAAAATAACGTGATTAAAGCAGCGCATGATTATAAAGTGAAGAAGCTTTTATTTTTGGGAAGCACTTGCATCTATCCTAAGATGGCGCCTCAGCCCATGAAGGAAGACTGTTTGCTTTCGGGTTACTTGGAACCGACTAATGAGGCGTATGCTATTGCTAAGATTGCTGGGCTTAAGATGTGTCAGTACTTCAAGAGGCAATATGGAGATAATTTTATTAGCTGTATGCCGACGAATTTGTATGGACCTAATGATAATTATGATTTAAATACTTCGCATGTGATGCCAGCCCTGATTAGGAAGTTTCATGAGGGTAAAGTGAATAAGTCTCCTCAGGTTGAAGTGTGGGGGACGGGTAAGCCACTGAGAGAGTTCTTATACGTTGATGATATGGCGGATGCTTGCGTGTTTTTGATGGAGACTTATGATGGGGAAGAGCATGTGAATATTGGGACTGGTGAAGAGGTTTCAATTGGGGAATTGGCGGGGTTGGTAAAAGAGGTTGTTGGGTTTGAGGGCGAGTTGGTGTTTGATGCGGGGAAGCCGGATGGGACACCCAGGAAGTTGGTGGATGTTGGAAAGTTGCATGGGTTGGGGTGGAAGCATAGCGTGGGGCTACGAAGTGGGGTGGAGAAGGCATATGGATGGTTTAGGGAGAATTTATAAGTGGAATCTATGAGGATGGATACAGTAAACGGGGATTTGCTCCAAATTTCATCGCTATCAGTATAGCCGCAAAACAGAGTATGAATGGGTAATGCATATATATCAAACTAATTTAACGATTAAGGAGTAACAAAGCATGAATTGCCTTCTCTTTGGCGGTACTGGATTCATTGGTACCCATCTTATCAATTTGCTTCAGGAAACAACGGATACTAAAAACGATAATATCTACGCTCTTGACATCTTTATGCCGGGTGAGGAAGGATTTGTGCCCGGTGTTGTGGAGGAAATCAAAGGCGTTAAGTATGTGCGATGTGATGCTCGTAAGCCGATTTCTTTTGATTTTGTTCCTACGAAGGACGATATTATCTTCAATCTTGCAGCCGTTCACCGCACTCCAGGTCATCTGGATAACGAATATTTCGAGACCAACATTTACGGTGCGGAAAATGTAACTGCCTTCGCTAAGAAGCACGGTATCAATAAGATACTGTTTACCAGCTCTATTGCCCCGTATGGTGCAACTGAGGATTTGAAGAAAGAAACTAATCTTCCTACCCCGAACACGCCTTACGGCATTAGTAAGCTGGTTGCCGAAAAAATCCAAGAGACTTGGCAGGCTGAAGATCTGGCGCGTGAGCTGACCATCGTTCGTCCTGGCGTTGTGTATGGGAAGGGCGAGCATGGTAACTTCACCCGTTTGTACAGGGGCATCCGTAAGCGTTACTTTTTCTATGCAGGCCGTAAGGATACGATCAAAGCTTGCATTTATGTCAAGGAACTTGTGCGTTTTATGAAGTATCGCATGATTGACAACAGCTTCCCGGGTGTGGATGTGTTTAACTGCACGTTAGAGCCGGCGTATTCGATTGAAAATATTTGTGAAGCAATGAAGAAGGCAACCAATATGAATCGTCACATCATGCTTGTTCCCGGCTGGATTTTAAAAACGGCTGCGATCTGTGCAGTACCTTTTAATGGTAAGAAGCTCGGCTTGCATCCTGCTCGCGTTAAGAAACTGATGGTCTCCACGAACATCAGTGGTAGAAAGCTGGCCGCCTGTGGATATAAGTTCTATTACACCTTTGAGGACAGTCTGACGGATTGGTTTAAGGACTGCAACGGTGAGGGCCTGAAGTAGCCATTTCAACACTACAGCAAACTGATAGATATAAGGAACGTGGAAGGATCAACATGAGTATTGAAAAGAAAAAGTTGGTTATGTACGCAAATTATTATTATCCGGAACTGGCATCTCTTGCTCAGCTTTGTACGGATCTGTGCCAAGGCCTTAAAGACGAGTTCGATATCACGGTCATTTGTTCTATTCCGTGCTATACCGGTGTCATTGAGGATAAATATTTGACGCAAAACTACTTTTTTGAGGAGTATGATGGCGTCAAATTGATTCGCGTCAAAGTCCCTCGCTTTGATAAGCAGAACAAGATGAGTCGTGTCAAGAACATCTTGGCATATTTCTTTCGTTCTGTGCTGGCAACGTATAAGGCACCGAGAGCAGATTGCGTTGTGACTGAATCACAGCCGCCGATCCTTGGCGGTCTACTGGGTGTGGCCGGTAAGTGGATGAATCTGCTGCGCGGCAAAAAATCAAGGATGGTTTATATCATTCAGGATTACAATCCTGAACAGACGATGGTTGTTGGCTACAGCAAGAACAAGATGATTTTGAATGCGATGATGTTCTTTGATAAACTCAGCTGCCGCATAGCCAATAAGGTTATAGTAGTTGGTAGCGATATGGTTCCCACTATGGAAAAGCGCTTTACCAAGAAAGATGGAAGCATCAGTAAAGCCATACCGACGACTGTGTTCATAAATAACTGGATGGATGAGAAAGAGGTATATCCGCTGCCTAAAGACCATCCGAAGGTTGTTGAATTCAAGAAACAGTATGGACTCGACGGTAAGTTTGTCATTATGTATTCCGGTAATATTGGTCTGTTCTATGATATGGAAAACATCTTTAAGGTAATCGGACAATTCAAGGACAATGACAATGTTGTCTTCCCGTTTGTAGGAGAGGGCACATTGAAAACACAGTTGATGGAATATGCCAAAGAGCATGGCTTGAAGAATGTTGTGTTCATTCCTTATCAGGCCAAGGAAGATCTGATATACAGTCTGAATGCAGCCGATGTGCATTGGGTTGTCAATGCGCATGGTGTTAAGGGAGTTAGCTGCCCCTCGAAGCTCTATGGTGTGCTGGCTGTCGGTAGGCCTGCGATTGCCGTTCTTGAAGAGGGCACGGAAGCCAGAAGCATCATTGAGACTTTACGATGTGGCTATGCTGTATCGCCTATGGACTATGACGGTGTTGCCGATTTGATTCAGTGCTTCATTGATGAGAAGGATTCTGAAGAACTGGATCAGATGGGTATCCGTGGCCGTAAATACCTGATGGAAAATCTTAGGAAAGAGATCTCAATTAAAAAGTACAAGGATGAATTGAAGTCTTGCTAAAAGGGGATAAATATATCAAATAGTAACTGGTTTAAGCTACTGCGGAAAGCAATCAAAGTCGAATATGGCAAGAATTACTTGTAGGGGTATACCCGTAATTTCAATGAGTGCGGTGCAAAGATCAAAATCGGTGAAAATGTGACGATTAAGAGCGCAGATCCGAAGCCGTGATTACAATCGGAAACAACAGATTAAAAGAGCTGTACAATATTCAATATTTTAATACAAAGAATTTGACTAAGTATGTTTCTGTATAGAATTATATAGATGCTATAAAAGTATTTAGGAGATTGGAAAAATGAACTGTAACTATTTTAAAATCATATTGAAGTTGAATAAAGTAGAATACGGCAAGAATCTCCTATTAAAAGGTTTGCCAGTTATTTATAATAAGAGTGGTGCGACTCTAACTATCGGTGATAACTGTACAATTAATAGTAGCTTTTTATCAAATCTAATAGGTCTTTATCAACGGACCGTTATTGTCACTCGTACTGCAGATGCAAGAATATTTATTGGCAATAACGTAGGTATATCCGGTGCCACTATATATGCAAGAAAGGGGATTACTATAGGTAACAATACTTTAATCGGTGGTAATGTGAAAATTATTGACAATGATTTTCATCCTATTGAAATAGAAACAAGAAATCAAGATATAAAAGAAAAAATTCGAACTAGAATAATTATAATTGGAAAGAACTGTTTTATAGGATGTAATTCTATAATTCTAAAAGGAACTAGTTTAGGTGACGGTGTGGTGGTAGGAGCTGGAAGCGTAGTAAGCGGACAGTTTCCCGATAATGTTGTGATCGCCGGGAATCCAGCTAAGATAATTAATCACTTGGAATAGTCTCAAAGGTGTTGAAAGTGGGTGTACATCTATTGCAGATATAACAGCGCTATTATTAGTGAAAACCGGCAATTAAATATAGTTAATTGCATCAGTTTTATAAAAGCCTTACTGAAGCTGTTAATTATCATTAATTGTTATCGACATTCTACAAAGCTACCGTTTTAAACAGTAAAGAATAAAAAAAATATATGGATGTTATCATACAAGCTTTGTGATATCAATTCATGCTGGAGAAAGAAATATTCGCGAAAAAAATTTTAAGAAAACAGGAGATTTAAAGTATTGAAAAGGCTTTTTGTTGTGATAAAAAATTTAATCTCATTACCCGTGCGTTTATCATCACATATTTCACTGTTTGCAATTCTGCAGGAATCAGATATTGATAAAACCGCAGCCGTATCATCTGGTGTAAGATTTTATAGAAGTAAACTTGGTAAATATTCATACATAGGTAGGAATTGTTTTATTGAGAGTACCGAAATCGGGAGTTTTTGTTCAATTGCACCAAGCTGTGAAATTGGCGGTGCCAGTCATCCGTTGAATTGGGTTTCAACATCACCAGTATTTTATAGGTGGGAAAATATAGTAAGAAAAAATTTTTCACGCCATGAGTTTGAAATCTTTGAAAAGACTACGATTGGTAATGATGTGTGGATTGCAACTAACTGCCTAATTAAAGCCGGTGTCAATATAGCAGATGGTGCTGTGGTGGGCATGGGGTCAGTCGTTGTAAAGGACATTGGAGCTTATGAGATCTGGGCTGGAAATCCTGCCAGGATCATAAGGAAAAGATTTGATGATGAAACCATAGAAAAATTGCTTGAAATTCAGTGGTGGAATAAAGAAAATGTCAGTGAATTTGCATCATATATGACTGATGTGGATAAATATATTCAATATATGAAGGGAGCTCTATGAAAATAACACACTTATGTTTAGGCTGTTTTTTTGTAGATAACTACTCTTATCAGGAAAATATGCTCCCCAAGTTTCATAAAATTTTAGGTTATGATGTTTCTGTTATTGCCTCTCTGCAGAGTTTTGACAAAAACGGAAAGGCCAGCTATTTGGAACACGGCGGTTCTTATATTAATGAATATGGAATTTCTATAATAAGGCTTGATTATAGAAAAGGAATTCGTAAAATCAATAGAAAACTTAAAACATATATAGGTGTATTCAGTGCTTTGGAACAAGAGGCTCCTGATTTGTTGTTTATACACGGATGCCAATTTTGGGATATGAGAACAGTTATAAGATATGTTAAGGCACATAAGCGCATAAAGGTTTTCATTGATAATCATTGCGATTATTCTAATAGCGCTACTAATTTTTTGTCTAAGGAAATTATGCATAAAATAGTATGGAAGTATATGGCGCAAAAAATAGAGCCTTATACAACTAAATTCTATGGGGTATTGCCAGCAAGAGTGGATTTTCTTGTTGACTTGTATAGCCTGCCGAAAGAAAAAGTGAAGTTTCTTGCTATGGGAGCCGATGATGAGAAGGTGGAGGAAGCACAAAACGAGATCGTTAAGAAAGCTATTCGTGCCAAATATTACATTAAAGAGGATGATTTTCTTATCATGACCGGGGGTAAAATTGACTCCGCAAAGAAGCAGACTTTGCTACTTATGGAAGCTGTCAAACAGATTAAAGATCCAAAAGTAAAGTTAATTGTTTTTGGATCTGTTACAGAAGACTTGAGAAATAAATTAAACAGCCTTTGTAATGCAGATAAAGTTCAATACATAGGTTGGATACAATCACAAGATGCCTATAAGCATTTTGCGGTAGCCGACCTGGCAGTCTTTCCAGGTAGACACTCTGTTTTCTGGGAACAAGTTACTGGGCTGGGGGTTCCAATGATCGTAAAGTATTGGAAGGGCACAACCCATGTGGACTTAGGTGGAAATGTAAAGTTCCTTTATAAGGATAGTATAGCTGAGATTAAACAGGCGATTGAGGGCTTAGTTAATAGCGAAGAATATAATGAGATGCAAAGAATAGCGGTAGCAAAGGGAATGGCTGTTTTTTCATATAAGGAAATAGCCAAAAGAAGCATTATGGTGGGGAATAGAAAATGAAAACAATAAAAGTTAAATTTTCAGGTTTCTGGGGTAAGTTTGATGAGAATGAAAATTTCATAATAAATGTTTTGAGAAAACATTATTATGTTATATTATCAGACCTCCCAGAGTATCTATTTTACTCGGTATTTTCAAGTGATTTTCTGAAGTATGATTGTGTACGAATTTTTTATACTGGCGAAAATTTGTGTCCTGACTTTAATTTATGTGATTATGGAATAGGTTTTTCTTATATGGATTTTAGTGATAGGTATTTGCGCTTTCCCCAATACTTAGTTAATGATTATTCATATAATTTAAATGATAATTACGAATATGATTTAAATTTAGCACAGAATAAACATTTAATTACACAAGAAGAGATTTGCAAAAAAAAAAGTTTTTGTAGTTTTGTTTATTCTAATGCTGATGCAGATCCTTTTAGAAAAAAAATCTACGATGCGTTGACAATTTATAAAGAAGTTGCCTCAGGGGGGCGTTTCAGTAACAATATTGGTGGTCCTGTTGTAGATAAATTGCAGTTTCAGTTAAATTACAAATTTTCTATAGCTTTTGAGAATAGTTCAACGCCAGGATACACCACGGAAAAAATAATACAAGCTTTTGCCGCTAAAACTATCCCGATTTATTGGGGGAATCCTGAAATAGGCAAAGAGTTTAATGAGAAAGCTTTTGTTAACTGTCATCAGCATGATTCTATTGATGATATTGTTGCTGAAGTTATGAATATAGACAATAATTATGATAGGTATTATAATATGCTATTAGAACCGGCCTTTCTCCAAAAGTTTGATGTCCAAAATTTATATAAAAATTTAGACGGTTTTTTAATAAAAATAATTGACCAAGATTTCGCATTATCTCTAAGAAGAAATACATGTTATTGGGGAAGAAGATATGAAACCAAAATGAAGATAGGTAACCTTTGCTATTTCTTTTTAAGAAATTTCCTACCTATTTATTCCTTCAATAGGAAAATTTTAAATTCAATTAAAAATAGACTAAAAACATAATTTATTAACCATTAACAGTGGAGAACTTACTTAATGCAGTAGGATGACTGAATAATATGTTCTGATAGTGCGGTCGAGTGATACAGCGTTTCAGCTCGTCGTATTGGAGACGTACCACTCCAAAATAACCACATTAGCGATTTAAAATTATTATTTGAAAATTAAGGTGTAAAATTGTAATGCATCAAAGTTATATGCTATGCTTCTAGACTTCCAATTGGAGGGGTTAAAAATGTCTGAAAAAAAAAGAAAATTGGCATTGGTAATGATAAGTATGATTCCCAATGCATATCTCTTAAAATCAATGCTATATTTTTTGCCCGATATAACTATCGTTCTTTATTTAATCGTATATGTGATAACTATTGTTTATTGGTATAGGAATGGTATAAAAATTTCATTTGGTTTGTTTGATATCTGTATATATTTATGGGCATTATTATTATTGACTTCTGTCCTATATTCACCCTACCCAATAGTAGGGATAATAAAATTATCGAAACTTATCTTACTTGGGTTTAGTCTGATTATGTTTATACGGATTCTTATTCGAAATAAGCATGACTGGGAATATCTAATCAAAAGCTATCTAATTACCGCTTTTCTTTTGCAAATTTGTGTTATAATCAATTTCTTACTTGTTGGTCAAATGGGAAGATTTTCATTTTTTGATGCACATCCAATTCCCTTAGGTATGTTAGGGGCAACCTCAGTAGTTATTGCGGTCGCTATGATAATTGCAAAGAAAATTTCATTTATACAATTTTTCTTATTAATAACTTCAAGTCTTTGGATAGTAGTATTGAGTTCATCAAAAGGACCTGCATTAGCAATGATATTAAGTATTGCTATGTTACTACCTTCTAGTATTAAGCATTTAAAGAGGAACATTTCATTAATAATATTAGCAATATTAACATTATTGATCATATCTAAAACCCAACAATACCAACTTATGGTCTACAGATTCCTAGGTCTTACTACTGACGAATCAACCTATATTAGACTTGAACTTTACCAAAGCGCCAAGGATATATTTGTAAAAAGCCCCCTTATTGGGGGCGGATTGGGAGTATTTAATGGCAACTACCCGCATAGCGTTTATTGGGAAGTTCTGGGCGAAGGCGGTATGTTATTGGGTGCATTATTATGCCTATTATTCATTTGGGTTTTTTACAAATACATTGTTTATATTTTTAAATATCGGAATGATGTATATTACTTCACCTCCATAGGTGTCTTGATGGCTTCCATATTTGTTCTTTTAGTAAGCTATACTTATTGTGATTTGAAATTTCTTTATTTCGGAATAGGGCTAGTATTAGTACAGAAAAAATTAAGACTTACACCTGATCCGGAACCCGTTATTCATAAGAAAAAGTATACGATTATATCGTGACTCCGCGAGTTCCGAGAGACCCTCCTTATTAAGGACGGTAAAGTGAAGGACACGGCACTGTCTGAGTATTATATACTGAACGAGGTAGAGCTTTCAGAAACAGGCGGGCCTAGAGAACTTAACAAGGGTCTAGCCACGTGCTTAAAATAAGGAGAAGAGAGATATGGTTATACTAGATTTGAAATGTGGATTAGGCAACCAGTTGTTTGAATATGCGTATGCACGTAGTTTGATGAAGCAGTGCGGCGATGATAAAATTGGTATTGACAGACTAAGCTTTATTAATGAACCTGATGGCAGAAGTAGTGCGCTGGAGAAGTTTGCACTTCCGGCTGATACCAGTGAATTGGTGGGTGTGAAACAGATTTGGTATCATTACTATTTCCGAGTTAAGGGAAGTATAGTAAATGTAATATTTGGCAAGAACCAAAGTAAAGGTCAGAGAGCTGTCACTTTGGCGAAGTATGGCATCTACGAAAGTAATTTTGTTTATTATGATTTCTCTGTGTCAGGTAACAGGACAAAGTATGTACGTGGAGTGTTTCAGAACATACGGTATTTTGAATCTATCGCAAATGAACTAAAAACAATTTACCGAGTGAGGGCTACTCCGTCGGAGCAGAACCAAAAGCTACTGGAAGAGATGGCTTCTGTTAACGCGGTTTGTATGCACATTCGTCGTGGAGATTATATTACTAATGCCAAATGGAGCAAACAATTGTTGATTTGTGATGAGAGCTATTATGTCAAGGCCATGCAGAAGATTCAAGAAAAAGTAGATAATCCGGTTTATTATGTCTTTTCTAATAACAACTCAGACATTAACTGGATTAGAAATAATTACAATTTACCGTATCCGGTGCGGTATATAGATTTTAACAACCCGGATTATGAAGATTTTAGGTTGATGAATTCCTGCAAGCATTTCATTATGTCTAACAGTTCTTTCAGTTGGTGGGCACAATTCCTTTCTGATAATCATCATAAGGTTGTTATTGCACCTTCACGATGGAGTAGTATAGAGAATTGTAGTGGGTTGTATATGGATATTTGGGATATCATCGACGTATAAGGTGGATTGGACAATATGATAATGGATAAATTTCGAAGAGGGATTAATAAGGTAGCCAATATCTTTAATTTGAAAAAAAATAAAGTCATAACAGGCACTGATGTGTATATTCGTGGAAGAATGTATATTGAAGGAACAGGAATCACGATTGGGAGTCATGTATGGATCAATTCCGAAATTTCTGCCAATCCAATTGGTGGAAACGAATTCACTAGTTTTGTGACATACAATAAAGGAAACATTACGATTGGTAATAATGTAGGCTTGTCAAATGTTGCGATCTGCTCAATGGCCAGCGTTACCATCGATAATGATGTAATGATTGGAGGAAGCTGCAAAATTTATGATACTGATTTTCATTCCGTCGAGTACGAGAAACGTATGATGTTGCATGATCAGGATATTCATACCGCGCCGATTCACATCAAAAAAGGAGCTTTTATTGGTGCACACAGCATTATTCTCAAGGGTGTAACGATCGGTGAGCGTGCGGTTGTCGGTGCCGGATCTGTCGTAACTAAGAGTATACCTGATGACGAGATTTGGGTAGGTAATCCAGCTCAATTCAAAAGGAAAATATAAGGCGATGAATTTTTTGTGCATAATATTGCAAAGGCTTTATATTGCTTTTGGCGTAAAAAGGGTAATACCCCACAATGATTTGACAGCAGATAGTGAATAAAAATTATACAGGGTAATGGAATATTTAGTGGAGTGGTGCTGTAATGAATAGGTATATCAATATTCTGTGAAAATGTAAAAGAGGATAAAGTTTTTATAAATGCTAGCTAATGATGACATCTTCGTTGGATGTGATTATATGGAAATAGAAGTAGGATTATTGAATCGATATGTAAATTCATAATAACAGGATGTGGCTATAATGTGAATTGAATAAGCTAATTAACGGTCAGTTCATTATTCGTTTATGTATGGCACCGGATTCTGCTGCCACGGTATTCACATGATAATTGTTCATCTACTAGAAGTTTATTCTCAAGAGATGGTAATTTAAAAATAATTGGTTCATGTTGATTATGCTCCGATTATGAATTAACAATCCGTGCATTTAAGCTCAGTTATACTATTAAATCATTAATGAGCTCCATTAGTATGTTTATATAACTAAAATAGACAATGACATTAAAACATTGTCTTTAAAAAATAAATTAGTAAAATTATAACAAAGAATACTGATTTTTATAGTCTTGATTATATGATACGAATCAGCTCTGAATCCTGAGAGGCCTAATATAGTAAATTCAGCACATAATTCTACTATATTTATCAGGTAACTAGTATCCTCTTCTTCCACCCCCCCTATGTTAGGATAGTTGAGTGCGACTTGAAAGCTGTCGCGTGTATTGCCGAAAGGCTACCTCTTTCATCTGAGGTATCTCTATCGTCATGTGCGTTGCTGGTAACGGCGGGGTGCAAAGCTGACGAAACA
>Ga0209386_1000059_pt1 | contig 59004 bp, 57 predicted proteins | sample NGEPertwo_FD_184510 | JGI IMG/M metagenome (GOLD analysis project Ga0209386, IMG submission 184510) | Arctic peat soil microbial communities from the Barrow Environmental Observatory site, Barrow, Alaska, USA - NGEE Permafrost154B-two... | ecosystem: Environmental > Terrestrial > Soil > Wetlands...
CGCGTGCTTCAACCAGCGTGAGCCCTCGCCCACCGGCCAATCCTGCGCCTGCTGGCAGAATTCGCGATAGTCGATGCTGATAGGGAATGCTCCGATCCGCACCTCGCGGTCCAGGTGCTCAACCGAAACCACGCTGCCGGCCCCATGCGTGCGCACGTCGGGAACTACCCTGCGCACCGCCTCCAGGAAATTACGCCGGTCGCGCATGGTCTGAAAGCCGATCAGATCGAAGTCCAGGAGGGCATTCAGAATCTGCGCCCGCCAGGGAATCTGCAGGAAGATGTCCAGGGGCGGGAAGGGGATGTGCAGGAAGAAGCCCATCCGCCTATCCGGATCGAGGGCCCGCAGGTACCGACCCACCAGCATCAGGTGGTAGTCCTGCACCCATACGTAATCGGTCTGCTTGGTGCGTCCGTAGATCACATCGGCAAAGCGTTCGTTGACCCGCTCGTAGACGTCCCAAGCGTCCTGGGAGTAGTTCGCCAGCGTGGGCAGACCGTGAAATAGCGGCCAGATCGCCCCGTTGGCGATGGTGCGGTAGAAAGCTTCGACCTCTTCCTCGTTGAGTTCAACGGGGTGCAGCCGGTAACCCGCCTTCAGGGAGGCGTCGTCCAAAGCCTGTTGATCGACCTCGCCGGTTACGCCCGGCCAGCCGATCCAGAGCCCGCCGCGGTTCTTCAGAACCGGTGCCAGCGCGGTCACCAGCCCTCCCGTGCCCGGCTTGGCCGTCCAGCCTTCCTCTCGGCGCTCCATGACTATGGGCAGCCGGTTGGACACCGCTACGAAGCGAAGGATCTCATCGCCGCGGCCCGCTCCGGCCGACTTGCCTTTTCTCTCCTCGGGAGTCAGAGCGGCTCCCCCTTTCTCAGGCTAGATGGCGTGGTTATTGGGCGTGCCTACCTCCAGCCTACCCTGTTCGCCGTAATGGAGTGCGACCATCAGAGCCAGGTAGTCCCGCAGCTGGCGGGTGATGAGAAAATTCTGGAGCACAAACCGGTGGGCCCGGCGCCCCACGTCCTCGAGCACGTCCCGCCGGGCCAGCAGGTACCGGATACGTAAAGCAGCTCCTTCGGGAGTCCGAACCAAGAATCCCGTGTAGTGATCCACTACCTGCAACCGGATACCTCCGGTGTCGCCGCCGATCACAGGCTTGCTCTTCCACATGCCCTCGCTGACGGTCAGACCGAAGCCCTCGCGAAGAGACTTCTGCATTATCACGTCCGCCGTTCGCTGCAGGGCGTTGACGGTCCGGTTGGCGCCGGGAGGCAGTTCCAGCACGTGAATATGCTCCTCTCCCTCCGCGGCCTCGAGCACCTCGGCCAGCACGGCTTCGCTCTCAGGGTCATCAGTCGCCCCGCCCCCGGCCAGCACGAGCTGCACCGGCGTCGTCTTCTGAGCGATCTTTGTGGCCTCGATCACCCCCAGGGGGTCCTTGAACCGATCGAAGCGGGAGATCTGCACGATCAAGGGTAGCTCCGGGTCCAGGCCGAACTCCTCCCTGGCCGCGACCACCTCCTCCTCGGGCAGTTCGATGTTCTTCTCGTTGAGGGGGTCGATGCTGGGCGGGATCAGGTACTGCGGGTGCGGCAGCGCCTGCGCGAAGTCGGCCAGGCTGAAGACACTGGCGTCATAGGACTCGACGTAGTTGCGCATGTATTTCCATACCGGCCGGTAGGGGCGGCGCACGTCGATGTGGCAGCGCCAGATCCACGTACCACGGCGGTTGGGGGTCAAGGACAGCAGAGGGGCCGGCTGAGGGTCGTGGATGAAGACGAAATCCGCATTCTCGAGAACCGGTCTCAAGCGCTCAGCGGTCTCCTCGTTGGCCTCCTCGTAGGCACGGTAGCCCGAGCCGGGAATGCTGACCTGCTGACCCTGCAGCCCGTTGTGCATGGCTTTGGTGGTCTGGTAGAAGTCGGAGGGACCTTCGATCACCTCCCACTCGGCTTCCAGTCCCAGAGCGTTCATCAGCGGTAGGAGCTCTCCCAGGAGCTCGGCCACCCCGCCACCGACTTTGGTCGAATTGACATGGACGATCCTCACCCCTTGAAGCAGGCGTCCTAGTTGGCGCAGGTGGCTGACGACCGTTGAGCCGGCGACCTCCGCGTATTGCTCGAGGATATCGCCCACGTCAGCCATTCACCGTCCGCCGCCTCCGGTATAGAGGTTGCTCCCGCGGCGGAATGTGGCAACGGGTTCCGTTCAGGAAACTGGAGGTGACCTCACAAAGAAGATCGCGCAGATACTCCAGGCTGGAGAAGTAGGGGTCGATGCTGGCCAGGTCCGACTGCAGCGCTTCCATGCCCCCGCCGCACTCGCCGATCCAGGCGCTGAAGTCGTCCATGGCGCCGGGGGTGCGGCGGCGCGCGTCGATGAAGTGGTAGAAGATGCTCCCGGTAGAGAGCTGAGAAATGGCCTCGGGCAGATCCTTGGGAGTGCGCAACACGAGTCCCGTGTCGAAAATCACGATCTGTGAATGCAGAAAATGAAACTGCTGGTCGGCGCGGGCCCAGGGGATGGACTCCATGGCATCCAAGCGCTCTTCCACCACCTCGGCCACCTCGCGCCGAAGGCTTTCCAGGTCCGGGAAGTCGACGGGATTGATGATCGCGAGACGCTCGGCCAGATCCTTCTCGTGCAAGGAATGCATCGCCCAGGAGGCAAAGTCGTTGTTGTACTCCGGCTCGGAGAACTGCGGACGCAGCAACCGCTCCCAGAAATGATGGTAGATGCTGTCTGCGGGAACCCAGAGCAGGGCGTCCCTCAGCTCCTTGAGATTCTGCGCCCTCGCGCCGACGGCCATGGGGATGAGGGCGCAGTCTTTCAGGTAGAAGGCATAGCGGCAGGAAGGAGCCTCGTTCACCGCCGTACCTCCGAGGAATCCGCGGCGCCGAATCCCAGCCGCTGCACCGACAGCCTCTCCGCGTCGGCCGCGGCCTCATCCGGGTAGGCTCCTGCCCAAACCACCCAGCCTTCGGGAGATTCCGCCCTTTCGGGGGTGGCCAGTGAGACCTGAGCTGGGATTCCCTTGCCCCGCGCCTGCTGAGCTATCGCCCGTGCCTCGGTTTCCGCTCCCGGACGGTGGACCGGAATCTTGGCGAGTACCACCGTCCAGTCGCCTTGCGCCACGGGCAGGTCCGGGGTGAAGCGCAGGGGCACGGTGCCCGGACGGTTCTCGACGGTCTGCCCCAAATACCACCCGAGGAAGAGACCACCCACCACCACCGAGACCAGCAGGGCCCCCACGATTCCGCCTACCAGGTAATGCCCGTGAACGGGTGGGCAGGCACAATCGGTCTCTTCTCGCGGCTGTGGGAATTGCTCGAGTTCCATCACGTCCTAGCTTATCTAACCCGTCTGCTTTGCACTTCCCTCACGACGTTTACGGTAAAACCCGCCTGCCCCTACTCGAGTATCACGATACGCGGGTCGAGCCCCGGCGCTCCGATTTCCAGAAGGGCAACCGCGCGGGGCAGCCCGAAGCGGCGAGGACCGGCAGAGCCGGGGTTGAGATAGAGCACGCCCTCGTGCCACTCCACCAGGGGACGGTGGCTGTGCCCGAAGATCACGGCATCCATCCCGCGAGCCTGCAGCTCGCCCGAACGAGTAAGGTCTCCGCGGATATGGCCGAGCAGAATGCGCCGTCCCGCCACCTCGACGACCCGCTCCTGGGGTAGCTGCAGGGCCCAGGGCGCGTGGTCCACGTTGCCGCGGACCGCCCAAACGGGCGCGATCGCCTGGAGACCGGTTAGAACCTGCTCGGTCCCGATATCCCCAGCATGCAGTATGCCGTCGACTCCCTCGAGAGCCTCGAGCACGTCCGGTGAGAGTCGGGCGTGCGTGTCGCTGATTACCCCGAAAAGGTACGACTCATGTTCGGGGCGGGGAATGATCACGGCCATCTCAGTTGCTCCCGCCGCTCCGACGGTGTGCCCCAACTAGGAACCGGACTCCCCTCGGCCGATTACGTTCGGGCCGGCTCCCGGTGCTTCCTCCGGCGGCTCGACGTACTTCATGGCGTGGCCGCCGAATTGATTGCGCATGGCGGCCAGCAGTTTGGCCGCGTAGCTCTCGTCCTGCCGACTGACAAACCGCATCTGCAGGGCAAGTGTGATCACCGGTGCCGGAACATCCAGGTCGATTGCCTCTTTCACCGTCCAACGGCCTTCCCCAGAATCCGCCACCCAGCCTTCGATTCCGTCGAGTTCGGCATCCTCCTCGAGGGCCGTTGCGGTCAGATCGAGGAGCCACGAGCGCACCACGCTGCCCGTTCTCCAGACCTGAGCCACGTGATGCAGGTCAAAGGCGAACTCCTGTTTGCCGCGGAGTATCTCAAACCCCTCCGCGTAGGATTGCATCAGGCCGTACTCGATTCCGTTATGCACCATCTTGGCGAAGTGCCCGGCGCCGGACTCACCCAGATGTCCCCAGCCTTTATCCGGTCCCGGTGCAAGAGTTTCGAAGGCCGGGCGCACGGTGTCGACGGTCTCCGGGGCGCCGCCGACCATCATGCTGTAACCCTCTTTGAGGCCCCAGACTCCCCCGGAGGTGCCCACATCGAGAAAAAGCAGGTCGCGGGCCTTTAGCCAGGCCCCGCGCCGGACCGAATCCTGATAGAACGAATTCCCCCCGTCTATCACAACGTCCCCGGGTTTCAGCAGTTCGGCAAGGTCTTGGATCACCCCTTCGGTGGCAGCGCCGGCCGGCACCATGACCCAGGCTACCCGGGGAACTTCCAGCTTCTCCACCAACTCTTGCAGTTCGAACGCGGCTTCGGCGCCCTCCTCCGCCAACTGCTGAGTCGGTCCGGGTGACCGATTGTAGGCCACCACCGCGTGACCCCCCTGCAGCAGACGCCGGCTCATGTTGGCGCCCATCTTGCCCAACCCAATCATGCCGATCTTCACGGAAGCCCCTCCCGTTGCTTAATTGCCTGACCTTCTACTCCCCGCGAGCCCGCTGAGGGAATCCCGGGAGCTCTGGAAGAACTTGGCCCAGACCGGGGCCGGGAATCAAGCTACCCGCCACTCCTCCGGCTTCAGGGCGAGTCCCGCTTCCATAGCGCGCACGTTGAGGTCTAGGGAGGCTTTCGGGACCATCTCGGCGACCGCCCTTTCGAGCGAAGGCCGGGTGACCAGTTCCGAGAGGGCGACGATCGCGCCCAGCGTGACGATGTTGGCGCTCTGGCTCTTGCCGGTGAGCTCCTCCGCCAGCCGAGTCAGGGGAACCGCGTAGGTCTCGGCCAAGACCGCCAGAGGGGAGACCTCATCGCTGTCATAGAGAAACACGCCGGTCCGGCGGAGCCCCCCGATGTAATGCTTGGCCGCCTGGTCGGATAGCGTGACCAGCAAATCCGCGCCCTGCAATTGAGGGTAGTCGATCTGCTCGCTGGCGATGATGACGTCGGCGCGGCTGTAGCCACCGCGTGCCTCCGGCCCGTAGGACTGCGTCTGTACGACGTACCTGTGGTCCCGGGCAGCGGCCACCGCGAGGATCACCCCCATCAAGATGACTCCCTGTCCGCCGCTGCCGCCCAGCCGGGTTTCTATGAACCGGCGCGAACCGAGCCTGCTTGCGATTACGCTAGTTTCCGCCATCAGAACCCTGCTGAACGCGCTCCAGCATTCGCTGGTACGACTCCTGGAATTCGGGAGCGCTCTCATCTTTGTAGATCAAGCCGGTGATCAACTTGCTCTCGAGCTCTCCGGAAGTCATGCCCATGGCCTCCTTGACGCTCACCGAACGGTCCCGCTGGTCCTCAAGCATGGCGATCGCGCCCTTGGGCGGATTGCGTTTGCCGTACTCCGTGGGGCACTGCGAGACCGCCTCGATGAAGCTGAAGCCCTTGTGCCGGACCCCGTCGCGGATCAGCCGCTCCAGCTCGCGGCCGGCGTAAGCGGTCCCGCGGGCGACGTAGGTGGCACCGGCGGCCTCGGTTAGGCGGCAAAGATCGAAGGACCTCTCCGCCTGCCCATAGGGCGCGGTAACGCTGACGTCGTCTTCCTGTGACATGGGCGAGGCCTGACCCCCGGTCATCCCGTAGATGGAGTTATTGAAAAGGATGCAGGTTATGTCGATGTTGCGCCGGCAGGCGTGGATCAGATGATTACCGCCGATGGCGGCCCCATCGCCGTCGCCGGTGAACACGATCACCGTGAAGTCGGGCCGCGCCATCTTGATGCCCGTGGCAAAGGCGAGCGCGCGCCCGTGAATGGCGTGCACCGTGCCGAAGTCCAGATAGCCGGCTGCGCGGCTCGAACAGCCGATACCCCCGATGATGGCCGTGGTTTCCTTCTGCAGGTCGAGCTTGGCCGCCGCGCGTAGGAAAGCACCGGTGACCATGCCTGCACCGCAACCGGAGCACCAGATGTGGGGCAGGCGGTCGGTGTGCAGGAAACGGTCGAGCGCCGAAGTCATCGAGTCACCACCTCAGACGTTCTCGTACTTGCCGACAAGATCGCTCACCCGGTCCACGAGTTCCCGAGGAGTGATCAGGGTCCCGTCGATCTTGCCCATGCTGATCACTGTGGTCCACTGTTCGGCCATCTTGCGCACCTCCCGGGCGTACTGCCCCAAATTGAGCTCGGGGATCAGCATGAACTCGACCCGGCGGGCCACCCGTTGCAGGATCTCGACCGGCAGGGGGAAAAGCGTGTAGAGATGCAGTACCTCGACGGGAAGGCCCTCGTGCTGCGCCAGATCCATGGCCGCGCGGGCGCTCCGCGCACAGGAGCCGTAGGCCACGATGCAGACCCGCCCCCGCCCCTCGTTCTTCACGTCGTACAGACAGAGCTCATCGCGATGGTGCGCCACCTTATCGTGCAGTTCGCGGAGGAACTCCGCGCTCTTTTGCGGATCGTTGGTGGGGAAGCCGGTTTCGTCGTGCACCAGGCCGGTGACGTGCGGGTGTCTGAAGGCGCCCAACTGATGAGGAGGATGCACCTCGCGCACCAGATCCGGGCGCGAGTAGTTCTCGGTAAAGTCGAAGTCGCCGCTGCTCAGCCGGTAGCGCCCGGCCTTCTCCGGAGAGAAACTCTCGCGCATATGGCCCACCACCTCATCCGCCAAGAGAGTGACCGGCGTGCGGAACCTTTGGGCGAAGCGCACCGCCGCCATGGTCAGGCGGTACATGTCGACCACGTTTGACGCGGCGAGCACGATGGAGGGGTGGTCTCCGTGAGTGCCCCAGCGCGCCTGCATCACGTCTCCCTGAGAAGGGGCGGTGGGGCGTCCGGTAGAGGGGCCGACCCGCATCACGTTGACTATGACCAAAGGCGCCTCGGCCATGATGGCGTAGCCAATGGCCTCCTGCATCAGAGAGAAGCCGGGGCCGCTCGTAGCGGTCATGGAGGTCTCGCCGGTAAGCGACCCCCCGATGCAGGCACAGATGGAAGCGATCTCGTCCTCCATCTGCAGGAAGACGCCGCCCACCTTGGGCAACTCGCGCGCCATGGTTTCCATGATCTCCGAGCTGGGTGTGATCGGGTAGCCCGCGAAGAAGCGGACCCCCGCGTCGAGCGCCCCCAAAGCCGAAGCCCGGTTGCCCTGGACCAGTAGGCTGTCCTGGTCTAGCTTCTCGCGCAGTAGATGGGTGTACCAGAGCTCCAAATTGCCTCCTAAGCCTGGGAGCAGGCCAGGCGGTCGGCTACCACCGGCAGAAAACCCTCCAGCGGGGAGCGGTCGACCAGTACGGCCTCCGCGTCGTATCCCGTCCCCGGAGTGCGGAAGTCGGGTATTCCCGAAGCAGTGGAGATCCCGGCGCCCGTGAAGACGACGGTGAAGGAGGACTCCTCGAGTAGCCGGCCAAGCCGCTCGACTCGCTCGAGGCTCTCAGGAGAAAGAGTCATACCGCCACTCTACCGCATCACTATCCGCTTACACGGACGGGTGCGGAAAAATCAGAACTGGACCACCGCTTCGTAGGACTGCCCCAGATGGTCCTTGAGCAAGGGGACGTGCTTGAACACGTAGGTGTCGGGATACGACTCGGTGACTGCACGGAACCAAGAAACCTGACCGTGGTGATACTCGATAGTGAGCAGGGGAGTGTGCTTGGATTCAGCGTAGCCGCGGGCGGCGGCCTCCGCGGCCTCCAGGTTACCCCGGCTCGCCGTGTATTCGATGACCGCCTGTTGGGCCGCCGCCTCGGCAACCTCGCGCGAGGACTGGTAAGCGACGAACATGGCCACGCCATCGAGCACGACCAGCGTGAGTACCAGGAAGGTCAGTGTCAGGTTCAGAATGGTTCTCATGCCCCTCCTAACGAATGTTCACAGTACAGGTAACGGGCCTCGCGCCGAAGGGCGGGCCTTGGGGCATTGCGCATACAATTAATCGGGAAAGCGCGCGTGGACTTTAGCGCCTGTGCAGATCGTCAGCGCAGACGGAGCACAGCGAAGACGATCACGGCCAAGACGGCGACTGAGATCAGGATCCAGGGCAGGATCGGAAGCAGGGAGAAACCCCTGACCTCTATGGTGTCCTGATCCACCCGGGTCTGCCCAAGGAAGACCTCGACGTGCAGCCGTCCGGTGGAGCCGGTCACCTCCATCGGCACGGTAATGATGTTCTCCTGGGGGCCAAGGCTGACGAGACGGGAGGTATCGCCCGATACTTCGAGACCCTCACCGCGCAAGACCAGTCTCGCCTCGAGAGGATATCCGGTCTGGTTAATGATGGCGATCGGCACCTCTCCACTAGAGCCCATCACGATGACCGACTTGTCCCCTTCGACGTCGACCTTTTCGAACTCCTCGCGAGTCAGTTCGGCCGCGCGGTCCAGGTAGGTGAGCCCTAGATTGACCACCAGAGGATTCTCGCCCGCCGCGAACCAGTAGCGGCTCTCGGCGTCGAAGAGCAGCAGATTCAGCGATTCGAGCGGGGAGCGCTCTGATTTGCCCGCCTGAGCCAGATCGTCCACCAAAAGACGTGTGCGCTGAAGACGCTCCGCATACGTCTGGCCGACGAACCCCTCAAGAGCGCCGGCGAAACGGTTTAGGAAGACCGGACGACTGGACGGCGGGCGGAATGCGAGCAACTCATCCAGCGTGACGCTGCGGATCTGACCGCTGGCGCCGAGCGCCTCTCCGACCACCTCCAAGAACTCCGCGGGAGGCCGAGCATAGTCCGACGAGGGCACGGCGACAATCGGGCCCCCTCCGGTTTCCGTCACCACCGATGCGAGGACCGCGAGAAACCGCCCTGCGTCCCAGGGCGGGACCAGGGCAGCGCGCAGCCGCGGATCGGCGAAGACCAGGGTCAGCCGGTTCCCCTGCCGATCCCGAACCCGAACGGGTGCCCCCAACACGGAACTGGGCTCGGCCAGACCGCCGGCGACCTCCGCCGAAGCCACCGCGTAGTCGATCGAGGCGTTACTCAAAAAGCCCAGGCTCTCGTCCGTCAGTTCCAGCCCGGGCGGGTAGGCGGCGTCGAGAGTTTGCGGAAGCGCGAGCACCTCTTGGACCTGCCGCTTGCCAAGCTGCATCTGCTGCCTGCCGTCGATCCAGCCCTGGCTTCCGAGGAACGGCAGAGAAGGCATGGCGTAGGGAGCGGGCAAGATCTGAACATTGTCCAGAGCCGCCACCGTCCTCATCAGGGAGAGCGCCTGATCCGCCGCGGCAGCAGCCCCTTCGCCTTCATCGACCGCAATCTCCCCGCCCGCGGAAGAACGCTGCGAGAAACCATCCGCCATCTCCATGAGTTGCGTCAGGAGCACCGGCTCGATAGCCAGAGTCTGGTGCCAGGAGGGGAAATCGTCGACCGCTCGGAAGAGCGCATAGAGACTGCCCGCAGCCTCCGCATCGGGCCTGACGGCTTCGGTGAGAACCTCGTCGACGAAGACCCCCTCGGGGTCGCGGTGAATACCCGAGGCGACCGGCCACACCGTGGCCAAGTCGACAGTGATACCACCGGGAATCAGGCCGACCCAAGCCTCGCCTTCCAAGCGCCTATCGCCTTCCCCGGTGAGGGCGGCGAATGCCCAGTATGCTCCCGGCCTGGCGAAGGATTCCGCCGACAGGGGCACCTCGAGGTTGACCCCGGGGCCGACCGTCTGCAGTTCCTGACGGATCTCGGCGGCGATCGGCCAGGTCGACGGATCCGCGGTGGGAGAGGGATCGCCAGGACCGCGGATGGTAACGCTGAGGCGGGCCGCGTTCCAGAGGTTGTCGGTCTGTGCCTCGACAGCCAGGATGCCGGGTGCCGTATTCGGCGCGATGCGGGGCGCGTGACTCAGCGTGAGACCGGGGGCGTCCTGCGCAGAGGCCGAAGCCGCCGCCAAGAAGAAGACGGCGATCGCCGCCAAAAGCGCGAACGGGAAGCCACGGAGGGCGAGGGGGGACGAGGCGCTTTTTGCCCTCATGGCCGCGAGTCTAACATACGGTTGCCGCAGCACTTTCTGCGGGGAGCGACTAGACTGGTAGAATCCGCGCACGGGGGGTTTCGATCGATACTCGCATAACAGGCCAGCCAACTGGTGGATTCGGAGGCGGAGTCTCGCCCGAACAGCGCTTGGGCTTATTCTACAAGGCCCGGGTGGGCGAAGTGCTGTCTCCCCGGGCGTGCACGGTTTCCGCCGACATGAGCGCGCAGGAAATGGCCATGGTGATGCGGGACCAGCAATTGGTGGCGGTCATTGTCACCGATGCCGACGAGCGGCCCCTGGGAATCGTCACCGAGCGCGACCTAGTATACAAGATCGTCACCACGGGCGAAATCGGCACCCCGGCATCGGAGATCATGACCAGCCCTCTGATCACCACCACGCCCGACGTCCACCTATACGAAGCCCTCTACCTGATGATGCGCCATCGGGTGCGCCGCTTGGTAGTAGTCGACGGGGCCGGCCGGCTGCTGGGCTTCGTCTCCATGAAGGATCTCATCCGGGTGGAGGGTTACGAGGGGGAGGTGCTCACCTCCCGCATAGGCAGTGCCCAGTCGACAACAGAACTGTGCCGAACCCGCACGGAGATCGATGGCTTCATCCATAAGCTGTTCCTCGGCGACGTGGATGCCCAATCCCTGACCGAGATCCTCACGGACTACAACGATGCGCTCACCCGGCGGGTCATCCGTCTGGCCCAGCAGGAGCTTAGACCCGAGCTGCGCCGCCCGGCTCAATCCTTCGCCTGGGTGTGCTTCGGATCCGAGGGCCGCCGCGAGCAGGTCCTGCGCGGCGACCAGGACAACGGGATGATCGTCGCCGACGACGCGGACACGGAAGCGCTGGCCTACTACCGCCGTCTGGCGCAGGAAGTGAACGAGGACCTGGACACGTGCGGTTTCGAGTTGTGCCAGGGTGGTGTCATGGCCCGAGAAGACCGGTGGTTCGGCTCCCTGACCGAGTGGAAGAATCGAGTCTATCGATTGATCCATGGCTTGGAGGACGGGGAACTGCTGCGTGATCTCACCATCTTCCTGGATCTTCGCAGGGTCGAGGGTGAATCAAGCCATGTCGACGCGCTCTGGGACTTCACGATCGACGAGTTGGGGCAAGCGCCTTTTGCGGTGCGCGCGTTGGCCGAAGACGCCGTGGCCAAGCCGGTTCCCCTCAACTTCCTGGGACGGCTGCAGTACGACAAGGGGCCTGACGGCCGCAAAGGCATCAACGTCAAACGATACGGCCTCCTGCCCCTGATGGCCTCGATCAAGGTACTGGCGATCGAACATGGCATCAGGGAGACCCAGACCACCGAACGGATCCGGGCGCTGCAGGAGAGGAGCGCCCTGGAAAAAGAATCCGCCGAGAACCTGCTCTTTGCCAACGAACTCTTCCTGAGGCTCAAAATCCAGGACTCGCTCGAACAAGTGCTCCACGGCAAAGATGGCGAGTATTTTGTCTATCCCGATGAGTGGTCGGAATGGGAGCGGCAAAATCTCAAGCGCGCTTTCAAGGCGGTGGGCCACCTGGCGGACATCCTCCGATTCCACTTCCACCTCTAGAGCGCTGTGGAACTGATCGTCTCAAGCGGCTGCGCTCACATTCTCGGACTGGAGGACCAGTTCAAGGTTGCGGCCGAGGCCGGGTTCGACGGATTCGAGTACTTGGTGAACCGGGAGCACGCACCCGGGACCACAGCGAAGCTGATCGAGCTTTCCCGTCACTACGCGATGCCCATCCGCAACGTGCACGCCCCCTTTCAGTCGGTCTCTGGATGGGACGGGCCGGTAACCTCTCTGCTCTCGACGGTCAATGTAGCGCGAGCGGTAGAGGCCCGCAGCGTGACCTTCCATCCCCCCGAGCGGGCGGTGGACGGCGTCACCTTTCACCGCTGGATGCTCGGGGTCGACGACTTCCAGAAGACCGTGGGCGGCGGCGACGTCGTGATCACCGTGGAGAACATGCCACGCTCCAAGAGCTGGCGCGGGATCAAAGTACCCTTTGCCACGTCACCCTACCGCTATCAAGAGCGGGACGAGTTCTGGGAGTTGTTAGAAGAGCAGAATCTGTTCATGACCTTCGACACCACTCACTTTGGCACCGCGGACGAGAACCTGGTGGCAGCCTATGCCCAGTTTCGGGACCGAGTCAGCACCATTCACCTCTCCAATTTCTCGAAGAAGGAGTTTCAGGAGCACCTTCCCTTTGATCAGGGCGACCTGGATCTCGCCGATTTCATAGACCGAGCCCTCGGCATGGGTTTCAGCGGGCTGCTGACCCTCGAGGTCTTCCCCGAATTCCTTCAGCCGCACGAGGGAGGGATCACAGGTGCACTCAAGGACTTCGTGCGCTGGGTGGAGGGCGTGACGGGACTTACTCGGGAACGGCGAGGGGCCTAGGCTCGGGGCTGGGCCGCCTCCCGGTTACGCACCAGATCGGGCAGAATCCGGGCCAAGTGGTAGTGCGAAAGCACTCCGATCAGCTCGCCGTCCCGCACCACTGCCAGGTGGCGAAGACCGGTCCTCACCATCATCGCCGCAGCCTCATCGACGCTGGCGTCGGCGCTTATGGTGATGATCGGAGAGTGCATGATCTCGCCGGCGGTCAACTCCATGCCCGTGTACCCGCGGGCCAGGACATCTTTGATGATGGTCCGCTTAGTTAGAATGCCCACGGGGCGCCGCGCCTCGAGGACCAGCACCGAGGATATCCAACGCTCGGCCATGAGCCGGGCCACCTCGACTACCCGCTGCCGGCGCGAAACCCGGATGTAGTTGGCCGTGGACAGCTCTCCCACAAGTGGGGGCCGGACGGGCTCTCGGCCGGCCCCCGTCCCGCTACCCGTACCCGATGCCATAACTGCCTTCCTCTTTGAGGGCGGCGGGGGCCTCGTATTCACGAAACTCCTTGGCTACCGCGAGCTGTTCGGTCCAGATCGCCCGCAGCAGCATGAAATCGTCCAGCACCCGATCCTCCAAGCAGATCTGGAAGAGGTCGAAAGCCGCCATGAACTGCACGACGTCATCGAAACTGGCTGCCTTATCGATGCAGGGGCGGTCTTGGGCGAGAGCCGAAACGGGGGTTTCCCTGTGGAGATCGCCCCGCCCGTAGGCCGCCACGATCTCGCCTTGCTCTATCACTCCCACGATTTCGCCAGCTTCGACGATCATGGCGTAGTTGCGCTCGCTCTGCAGCATGAGTTCAAGGGCGTCCAACGCCTTGTCGTCGTAGCCTACCCGCGGATAATCGGACGTGGCAAAGTCAAAGGCGCATATGCTCTTCATCGCCTCACTCCTCCGCCGTCTCCTCTTCCTTGCCGGCGCTCCAGTCGAGAGCGGTCGGATCGGCCAGGCGGGCCCGGATCGCGTCAGGGTGCAGGGGCCGAGGGTGTTGCTGGAGAACGCGTTCGGCGCGGGAGATGTCTCCCTCCAATCCGTCCTGAGCAGGATCACGCCATTCGCCGGCCTGCAACAACCGCCGCTTTTCCTGCAGTTGCGCCAGGAGATCGGCTTGGTGATCGATCAGGATCTCGCGGGCCTCGGTGCGCCAACGGGCTGCCAGGCTGCGGTTGGCCTCCCCTGCTTCGGCCATTTCGTCGAAAACCGCCTCGTAGACCCGGTCCGCATGGCTGCGCACGTCGAGCAACGCCGCCTCGAGGTCGCGTTCTCCGAGGGACGCTTCCCCGATGATCTCCGGGCGCAGATAGCCGCCCAGCCTGTACGCCACCTCATAGAAGGAAAAAAGGCTGTGGATGGTCTGGCCGGGCGCATAGACGCCGCGTTTGGAGCCGGCCCCCACGCCGGTGCTGCTGGGCACGACCCCCTGCAAAGCAATGTGGCTGACCTCGGGGCGGCAAATCTCCTTGGGCGGGTAGAACCCTCGGCGGAGCACTTCGCGAATTCCCGTACCGGAGATCTGCACCCGGTAGCGTGTATCGTGCGGACAGGTGTTTTCCGTGGCGGGAACGCGGCAACGCGCGCAGTAGAAGACCTCAGAGAACGCCACGATCTTGATGCCGAGTTCCTCGGGCGAGTATTCGTCGAAGATGCGGTGGCTGGCATACATGTCGTATAGGTCGCCCACGCCGGCGTGATCACGTCCTATCAAAGCATGCGTGCAGCCGTAGTTGCGCATGATTATCGCGTGGAGCACGGCCTCGCGGGGGCCGGCGAACAGATAATTGGTGCGAAGTGCCGACATGACCACTCGAAACGGCGGATAGTAGACGTCAGTCAACGCCTCCAGCGCCTGGATCCGGTAGTCGGGCTTGACGTACTCAGGCCGCTCGAGTTCCACCTGCGGCAAGAGCAGAATGGCGTCGACTGCCTCGAGGGCGGTTCGATGCATGTACTCGTGGCCGATGTGGGGAGGATTGGCTCCGGTGATGAAACCCGCCACGGAACGGTACCCCCGCTCCTCATACAATAGCCGGTAGGTCTCGCGCGGCGTCATGCGGTAGCGCTCGAAAGATCCCCAACTCGGCCGGTCGAGAAGTTCGATCTCGCCTGCAAGCGAGAGTTCGCCCATTCTCCTAAAGATGGCGTCCACGCCAGGATGAACCTCGGGGGAGATGGTGCCGAAGAGGCGCTGCGCCCGTTTCTCGCGGTCATAGGTGAAGATTTCGCTGATCCGCTGCAGCGCCACCGGCTGCCCGTTCTGGCTGACGAGCAGCACCTCGTCGCCTTCGCGCAGCTTCTCGATGACCTCGCGGTTCCGCCGGCCGGCGGGAGCAAACGTAAGGGGGATGGGCCATGGCGTGCCATCGGCCAGCCGGCCGTGCTCGATAACGGTCTCGCTGTCAGCGCGGCCGAGTGTGCCGGTAAGCGGGGAGAAAACCCCGGTGGCCACCATTTCGAAGGTGATCTCGGCCTCACGGTCAATCATGATGCGGGGGAGTCCTTGGGCGCGCTCAAGCGCCGCCTCGAGATGATCTCCCTTCAGCGCCCGCTCGACCAGACGTCCGCCAAGCGGTGTCTGCGGCGCACCCCCGTCCTGCTTGTTTAACGTGACCATGGGGTCATTCTGTCAAAAAGGGTCAAAAGTCGCCATGCATGGAGGAAGAGGGCGCCTTAGAAAGCCGTTAGAAGGCCATTCGTCGGGCGGGCTTCGTCGGGCCCCGCCGCATCCCCGCCCATTCTCACCGTTCGTCGGCACAGCCTCACCACTGAACCGCCGCGATTCTCTCCGGTGAAGTCTCTGCACTACACTCTCTTCGTCTTGCAACTCTGGGCCAGCACGCTACGGCGGAAGGGAGGTAGATGACAGACCACCACTCGGACCGGATCCAAACTGGTCCAACTCGCCGGGAAAACTCCACACCGGGACTGCCGGCGAAGCTCCTCGATTCGTCTAAGGGGGATGCCTCTCATGGAACCTGACCAGCAAACACCGCCCGAACGTGCGGCATACGACTACAACAGCCCCGCCGGAAAGGCCTACTGGCGCAAGAACATCACTCTGATCCTCGGCCTGCTCGTGGTCTGGGCACTCGTGTCCTTCGTCGCCGGAATCCTTCTGGCGAAGCCGCTCGCGGACATTAACTTCTTTAGTGTGCCGCTCTCCTTCTGGTTCGCGCATCAGGGATCGATCGTGATCTTCGTGATCCTGATCTTCGTGTACGCGCGCTGGATGGACCGTATCGATAAAGAATTCGACGTGCACGAGTAAGGGGTAGACGATGTCTGTTGAAGCTTGGACTTATCTACTGGTCGGGCTGACATTCGCCGGCTACATCTACATCGGGTACGCCAGCCGCGTCAGGGAGACCAGCGGTTTCTACGTCGCCGGCCGCGGCGTTCCCGCCATAGCCAACGGAGCGGCCACCGCGGCTGACTGGATGTCCGCTGCGTCGTTCATCTCTATGGCCGGCCTCATCTCGTTCCTAGGGTATGACGGAGCCATCTATCTGATGGGATGGACCGGCGGCTACGTGCTGCTGGCGCTGCTCCTGGCCCCGTACCTGCGGAAGTTCGGAAAGTACACGGTCCCCGACTTCGTCGGCGACCGCTACTACTCCAACACAGCCCGAGTGGTGGCCGCCATCGCAGCTATGTTCGTTTCCTTCACCTACGTCGCCGGTCAGATGCGCGGCGTCGGTATCGTCTTCAGCCGCTTCCTCGGCTTGTCCATCGAGTGGGGGGTTGTCGTCGGCGTGCTGATCGTGGCCTTCTTCGCCGTGCTCGGTGGAATGAAGGGCATCACCTGGACCCAGGTGGCGCAATACAGTGTGCTCATTATCGCCTACTTGGTGCCCGCGGTCGCCATCGCAGTCATCCTGACCGATATCCCAGTGCCCCAGCTAGCTCTGACCTTCAGCGACATCACCAGTCGACTGAATCAGATACAGACCGATCTGGGACTGACTAACTACACTCAGCCGTTTACCAACTTATCCGGCCTGAATGTGTTTATGGTGACAGCCTCACTGATGATCGGGACCGCCGGCCTGCCCCACGTCATCATCCGCTTCTACACCGTGCGCAGCGTCCGCGCCGCCCGGTACTCGGCGGGATGGGCGTTGCTGTTCATCGCCCTGCTGTACACCACCGCTCCGGCCATCGCCGTGTTCGCCAAGTACAACCTGATCGACGAACTGCAAGGCAAGACCCCGGCAGAAGCCAATGCGATCGAGTGGGTCGGCAGCTGGGAGGACACCGGCCTCTTGGGTCTCGAGGACAAGAACGCCGACGGCGTCCTGGAGATGACGGCCGATCCGGAAACCAGTGAAATCACCATCGACCGCGACATCATTGTCCTGTCCACCCCCGAGGTGGCGGGTCTCCCGGCCATCGTCATCGCCCTGGTGGCGGCCGGCGGTTTGGCAGCAGCCCTCTCCACCGCAGCCGGACTGCTGCTGGTCATCTCGAGCTCACTATCCCATGACATCTACTACAAGCTGATTCACCCGGCGGCAAGTGAGGGTGAACGCCTGCTCGTGGGCCGTCTGGTGATCCTGGGTGCGGTCGTAGTTGCGGGATACTTCGGCATCAACCCACCCGGGTTCGTGGCCGAGGTGGTGGCCTTCGCCTTCGGTCTCGCGGCGGCCAGTTTCTTCCCGATCATCATCCTCGGTATCTTTGATAAGAGGATGAACCGGGAGGGCGCCATCGCCGGTATGATCGTCGGTCTGGGCTTCACCTCCTTCTACATCATCGGAGCCCAGTTCTTCGACATGAGCCTCTGGTTCTTCGACATCAACGCGCAGGGTATCGGCACCGTAGGTGCGGCGTTGAACTTCATCGTGGCCTTCGGGGTCTCCCGGGTCACCCCGGCTCCGCCCCTGCACATCCAAGAGATGGTCGAAAACGTGCGCGTGCCGCGCGGCGCCGGCGAAGCCATCGACACCCACTAGAGTTCCGCCAAAGCGCCGAAGCATATTCGGCTGCTAGGAACCTCGTTCCTGACGGGACGAATCGAGAAGGGCCCTCCGAAAACGGAGGGCCCTTCTCTGTCTTGAGCGGGGCGGACTCCAGGCGAGGGCCGGCCGGCAGACGAGCCTCAGAAATCGAGGCGCTTGCGCAACTCCCGGGTCTGTCGGCGGCTCAGCGGCAGCACGGTTCGCCGGCCGTCGTCGAGCCTGAGTTCGTAGAGGTTGGAGGGGAGGGAGATGATCTCCGAGACATGCTCCAGATTGACTATATAGCTCCGATGACACCTGAAGAACGAACGGGAATCCAGGCGCTCGTCCAGCGATTTTAGGGAGTAATTCACTAGGTAGCCCGCTTTGTTTGTGAACACGCGGGCGTAATCCCCCTCAGCCTGGAAGTAGTAGATCTCCTCCATGTCCAACAGAACCGTCTTGTCGCCCCGGCTGATGGGGAGGCGATCGAGTTGTCGCGGGGTTTGCTCCACCGCCGAAGGCGTGGCATCGAGCGTGGAAAGCAGTCGGTTGACAGTCTGATCCATGCGGCGCTCGGTCACTGGTTTCACCAGATAGTCAAAGGCGCTGACTTCGAAAGCCCGAACCGCAAACTCAGAATATGCAGTAATGAATACAACGTACGGTTGCTCGGCGAGCTCGGCCAGTCGGCGGGCTACCTCTATGCCGTCCATGTCAGGCAGATTGACGTCGAGGAAGATGACGTCATAAGAGAGGTTCTCGGCAAGCGCAAGGGCCTCTTCGGCGCCCCCGGCCTCCCCCACGACCTTGATCCGGCTGTGGCGGGCGAGCATGAACCTGAGTTCGGCCCGGGCGGGGGGCTCATCGTCCACGATGAGAGCCCTGTAGAGGTCCTTCATTTCAAGCGTTTGGTCAAACGGAGCAACGTGCGCGATTCGGGCGCTTCGGAAAGCTCGAGCTTATCGACAAGCGCCCGGATGATGGTCATGCCCAGGCCGAACTCCGAAAAAGGATCGACTTCGACGGTCCCGGCAGCATTGACATCGCTGCATCCGGAGACCGATATCTGGAGCACCTCGTCCCCCAGTTCGTACTCGATACGAAGCTCCTCGGCCTCCTGGTCCGGGGGAGAGGATGACCTGTCCGTCTCGTTCTCGGCCGGGGCCTCCCGGATGAAGTAGGAACAGGCCTCGCTGACCGCGACCTTGAGATCCTCCACCACGTCCTCCGCCATGTCGGATCCGCTGCCGAGCCCGGATGTGGCCAGGCGCGACAGGGCCACGTATTCAGCTTTGGCCGGAAGTGTGAGGACGACTCGCCGGGCGGCCTCCAAGTGGCTCTCCTAACCTAATGGTTCCAATGCACAGACTGACATCCCCGGTCCCATGGGAAGCCTGTCAGTTATATCGGTTCCTCTTGCCCGCCGCAAACCCCGTTCGTAGCCCGGCCGCGCAACGGACGCGAACCCCTCACGACTTCTCCCCGCCCACGATCCCCAAATCCAAGCCGCAGTCGGGACAGCGGCCCTCGCGGACCCAGTTTTCCTTAGCGCGCTGGTCCCCGCGCCGGATCACGGTGCGCCCGCACTCCGGGCAGACGGTGTGCCGGCCGGGATGGCCGGGGACGTTACCCACGTACACAAACTCCAAGCCGGCATTGCGTCCGATCTGAGCCGCTCTTTCCAGTGTCTTCACCGGAGTTGCCGGCACGTACGAGAGTTCGAACTCGGGCAGAAAACGGGTCACGTGCCACGCGGTTCTGGCTCCAAAGCGCTCGAGCACCTGATTTGCCATCTTCATCAGACTTTCGTCGTCATCGTTCATGCCCGGAACCAGGTTGCTCACCACTTCCACGTGGCATCCGTGGTCCTCCTTGGCACGGGCCGCGATGTCGAGGGTGATTTCGGGATCTTCGACCTTCGTGAGCCATCCCCAACCCCGGCCGTCCGGGGCCTTGAGGTCGTACTTGAAGGCGTCGATATGCGGGGCCAGATAATCGAGCGTCTTCACGTTCATGTAGCCTGCGGTGACGAAACAGGTGAAGAGGCCGGCTTCCTTCGCCGCGACACAGACATCGTGGACGTACTCGGCCCAGATTGCTGCCTCGCCGAAGGCGAAGGCGATCCCCGGCAGCTTATGCTTCTCGGCCATGGCCACCGCTTCTTCAGGCGTCATGAAGGATAACTTCTCCGCCGCCCCACGGGCGGCGGTGGCATGCGAGAGCTGCCAAGTGTTACACCCGGCACAGAGCACGTTGCAGCCGAGAGTGCTCAGCGAAAGGACGAAGGTGCCCGGATGAAAGTGGAAGAAGGGTTTGCGCTCGATGCTGTCCGAAACCAAGGTGGCCACACGTCCGTAGACCAAGCTCTCGAGCCGGCCTTCCCGGGTACCGCGAACCTTGCACAAACCCTCGCGTCCCTCGTCGATCACACAGAAATGCGGGCAGAGCGTGCACTTGATGCGTCCACCCGCGGCGGGCTCCCAGAATTCGGCGATCATGTCCGCGCCCCTTCCCGGGTGCCCGGCCTTCCTCCGGCAGGCCCCCCGAGCGAGAACGCCTTCAAGCCGCGATCGATCTCTGCCAGGACCAACTGGTGCAGGGGTTCGTTGGCGGAGGCAACCACCGCCATCTGGTAGTCCCTCCCCGCCCCCAGCAATGGACGGTCATGCAGGCTCCGGCCCGTGGTGTCCGTGACCGGGCAACCCGCCTCTTCGAGAATCAGAGTGGAAGCCGCCACATCATAGGGGGCGTTGTTCAACACAGCTCCTTTCCCTACCTGGCGAAAGCGTTCCTCTACCCAGGGGGCGACTTCGATCATTCGGGGCCCCGGATCGATGAAGCAATCGAGCTGCCCGGTGAGGATGCGCGTCATGCAGTAGGTTGCGCTGCCTAAATCGAACACCCCGCCATCGACCGAGGAGAGATCGATCAGATCCCCCAAGACTGCGGTCAACTCCCGGGCCGGCCGGCCGCGAAAGCCGAGTGCCCAGAAGAGCCGAGACAGATCCTCGCTAACCGAAGGGGCCAGCGGGCGGGCCCGGCCTTCCGAATCAAGGGCCTCGACGCCAAGCCCGCGCCCCGCGCGAAAGACGCCGCCCTCTTTGATCTCCTGCACCACTCCGTAGACCACGTCACGCATGCGGGGGGATGCGGACACCACGTCATCGCCGGCCAGCACCGCGGCGGCCACGCTGACGCAGGCGGCTTCGAACCCGGCGGCGGCAGGACGGGTGCCGTCGATGGGGTCGACCACGAGGACGAACTCCGGTGCGGCCGCATGGTCATAGGCGAGCAAACCCTGATCCTCCGAATAGAGCGCCACCGGCTCCCCGCGCTCCTCGAGAAAGGCCGATACGCGGTCTTCGGCCAGAACGTCGATCGAGAAGGTGGTGTCCCCGCCTTCCGCCCGCCCGGCCAGGCCCTTGGCCGCCACCTCTCCCAACTTGGGGGCGACCACCTTACGCACCTCGGCAGCGAGATCATCCACCAGGGCGGAGAGCCATTCCGGCACGTGCACACGATCCATGATCCTCCTCGAGTCGGTCGTCAGGTCGGCCGCGATTAGTCCGCAGAACCCTACCAGACCCCGGCCATGGCCCCGTCTTCCTCGTGGACAGCCCCCCAACCGTGTGGTATCAATGGCGGCTAACCGGCGGCCTATTCCGCCCGTCGTATGCTTATGCACACCACCCACTCGAATTCGAGGAGGCCAGCTTGAAGAGGAACCATCTGTGGCTCGTAGTTCTCCTAGCGCTCGCGCTTGCCCTAGTCCCGGCCCTGATCGGCTGCGGCGACGACGAGACTGAGGACACCACGACCGAAGACAGCACGACTGAGGACACCGCGACCCAAGACACCATGACCGAAGACACGGCGACCGAGGACACAGCCGCCGGAGAAGCGACCGCGGTACCCGTAGACGAGGAATTGACCGTCGACATCGAAGCGGTGGAGCAGTCCGAGAACATCGAGACTCCTCCGACCATCGATGAGGGCGTGCTGCAGGGTGGCTCCGACACCGCCTTCCCACCCTTCGAGTTCGCCGATGACCAGGGTGATTACGTCGGTTTCGACGTGGACCTGATGACCGCTGTTGCCAAGAAGATGGGCCTCGAGTTCGAAGTGGTGCCCACCGCCTGGGATGGCATTATCCCCGCCCTGGTGAGCGACCGCTACGACATAATCGCGTCGGCCATGACCATCACTGAGGAGCGCCAACAGCAAATCTCGTTCTCCGATCCCTACATTTCCGCGGACATCGCCATCTCTGCCCCGGTGGACAGCCCCGTCGAAAGCGCCGAGGAACTTGCCGGAAAGACCGTTGGCGTGCAGATCGACACCACCGGCCAGTTCGCGGTCGAGGAGATCGAGGACGTGGCAGAAATCCGGAAATACGAAACCATCCTGAATGCCTTCCAGGATCTGGAGACCGGCCGCCTGGATGCCGTGGTCAACGACGCTCCCGTCAACGCCTACATCATCCGCGACAACCCCAATGTCGAGAACACCGGCACGATCGAGACCGGCGATGTGTACGGCTACGGAATCAAGCAGGATAACGAGCAACTGCGGGAGGCCATCAACCAGGCTTTGCAGGAAGTCAAAGACGACGGCCTGTACGATCGCATCTTCCAGAAGTGGTTCGGCGAACTGCCCGCGGAACAGCAGTAGATAAAGCGGTTCGATTCATATCGGGTTAATGGGACGGGGGTCTAGACGGCCCCCGTCCCTTCTCACGACTTGAGGTCAGGGGGAGCAGCAAAGTGGACGCAATAGGCCAGGCCTTTGCCGACCTCGAACGGTATTTCTTCAATATCGAGATCCTTCGGGACACCATTCCCCAGCTGCTGCCCGCGCTTCTCGTCGTCTTCGAAATCCTCTTTCTGAGCCTGCTCTTCTCGTTCCTCGGGGGCCTGACCCTGGCTTTGGTGCGGCTCGTGCCCTTGCGGCCCCTCCGCTGGCTCGTGGGGGCTTACGTCGACTTCTTCCGCGCGCTGCCACTGCTCCTGCTGCTGACCTATATCTACTACGGACTCGGGCTTTTCGGCTCGACCACCGGTCTGCGCTTTCTCATCCTCGATCCCATTCCGGCGGCCATCCTGGGCATCACCATCACCTACTCCGCCTATTCGGCGGAGATCTTCCGGGCAGGCATCAGCTCCGTTCCCCACGGACAGATGGAGGCCGCCCGATCCCTGGGCATGAACAACTACAAGGCCATGCTCCATGTGGTTCTCCCGCAAACCATGCGCATCGTGGTTCCGCCCCTGACCAACGAGCTGATCGCCATGATCAAGGACACCGCTTTGGCCTCCGTCATCACGACGCCGGAACTGCTCTTCCGCTCTCGGGAAATCATGGGTCTCAAGGCCAATCCCACACCATTGACGGCGGCAGCCATTCTCTACGTCGCCTTCACTCTGCCGCTGATCCGCGTTGCCGCCCGGCTTGAGCGGCGCTACGGCAAGGGCGCGCGGCCGGTGGGTATGTAGGAGGGATGATGGATCAGCCTCTGATAAGGCTCGAGGGTGTGCACAAATGCTTCGGCGATCTCGAGGTGCTGCGGGGGATCGACCTAGAGGTCCGGCGCAGCGAGGTGGTGGTGGTAATCGGGCCCTCGGGCTCCGGCAAGTCCACCATGCTCCGCTGCATCAACGGTCTCGAGCCCATTCAGGGCGGCAGGATCTTCATCGAAGGCGTCGACATCACCAGTTCGAAGACCGACATCAACCAGATCCGGCAGAAGGTGGGAATGGTCTTTCAGCAGTTCAACCTCTTCCCCCACAAAACCGCACTCGAGAATCTGACGCTCTCGCCCATGAAGGTGCAGGGCAAGTCCCGGAGCGAAGCCGAGCAGATCGGCCAGGACCTGCTGGCCAAAGTGGGGCTCTCCGAAAAGGCCGACGAATACCCGGGCACGCTTTCCGGCGGGCAGCAGCAGAGGGTGGCCATCGCCCGGGCCCTGGCCATGCAGCCCGACATGATGCTCTTCGACGAAGTCACCTCGGCCCTCGATCCCGAACTGGTCGCCGACGTGCTCAATGTGATGAAAGACCTAGCGCGAGAGGGAATGACGATGGTCGTGGTCACCCACGAAATGGGCTTTGCCCGCGAGGTGGGGTCGCGCCTGATCTTCATGGACGAGGGCGTGATCGTCGAGGAAGGCGACCCCCGGCTGATGATCGAGAACCCGAGCGAGGAGCGCACCCAGAAGTTCCTGGGGATGGTGCTCTAGCGCTCCAGCGGGATTCCCCGCTACACGGGTCGGTGCCGAGTCTAGACCTCGATTCCCCCGGCTAGGCGCTCGATGACCAACACCAGACCGGCGCCCACCAAAGCCGCGGCCAGCGTAACCCCGATCACGCCCGCGCTCCACGCCTCGGTCGCGTCGATCACTTTCTCCGCCGGTAGCCGGAGCGCGCCCAGCATGAGACTCACCAGAAAGGTGAGAGTGGCCTGCCGATAGTGCTCCAGCGACCATTTGACGAAACGGGACATCGACAGCAGACCCACGACCCCCCCGCTGAGAAATGCCGCCACCACCAGCGCAGGCCGCAGCAACGGACCGCCGCTTCCGGAAACCAACCCCACGAGGCCATCAGTCAGCTCCTCGAGCTTGCCCGTCAGATAGGGGTACTGGCCCAGGATGAGAAGAATGAAGGCTCCGGAGATCCCCGGCAGGATCATGGCGCTCAGGGCCAAGATCCCCGCACCGAAGATGATCAAGGGATTGTGAGGCAGGTCTGCTTCGGCGGTGATCCCCGTGAGGACGAAACCAAAAGAGAGCCCGACAACACCCGCCGCGATCCGTCCACCCGTCGACAGAGAGACCTCGTGGTAAAGGACGTAAGCCGAGGCGGCGATGAGCCCGAAGAAGAAGGAGTAAGTCGGAGCCGGGTAGTCCTCAAGAGCTACGTTGATCAACCGGGCCACGGTGATGACGGCGCTGACGATACCCGCACCCAGGACCGCCAGAAAAATCAGGTCCACCTTTTGTAGGCCTCGCCGGTAATCTCGCCGGGCCCCGGGGTCTCTCAGTTTGGGTAGATCGCGCACCAGCCAGGGGCCCACCCCTGTGATCGCGCCGATGAGGCGCTCGTAGATCCCGGTGATCAGAGCGATGGTTCCCCCGGAGACGCCGGGCACTGCGTCCGCCGAGCCCATGAAAAGCCCCCGGAGGAATACGCCCACCCAGGAGAGCGATTCGTCCCGCCCGAGCGCAGCATCGCCGGAGGAAGCCGGGTTTCGTGCCTCCGGCGGCTTCATGATCTCTTCCAGGAGAACTACTCCAGAGTGCCGGGAAGCTTGCCGATGGTGATCTCCAGGCTCTCGCGCGCGCCGTCGCGGACGACCACCATATCTACCTTGGAATCCGGCGCAGTCCGGGTCACCAGGTTCGTGAGCTCAGTCGAATCCACCACTTCTTGCCCATCGAACTCGACGAGGACGTCACCCTCCTGGATGCCACCCTCGGCCGCGGGAGCACCTTCGTGCACCGCCTGAACGTACGCACCCTGGGTCACGCCCCCCGGAGCTTCCGGGTTGTCGGCCACGTCCATTATGGTCACGCCCAGGTAGCCGCGGGTCACGCTCCCCGACTCAAGCAGGTCAGGCAGGATCTCTTTGGCGGAATTGATCGGCACGGCGAAGCCCAGATTCGTATCGGGGATGACGGCCGTGTTGATGCCGATCACCTCTCCGGCCAGGTTGAACAGGGGACCGCCGCTGTTTCCCGGGTAGATGGCGGCGTCGGTCTGAATGAAGTCGCGAAAATTGCTGGCCGGCAGTGCGCGCCCCTTGCCGCTCACCACTCCCACGGTGGCGGAGTACTGAAAGCCCAGCGGATTACCCATGGCCATCACCCAGTCGCCGATCTCCATGGCATCTGAGTCCCCCAGGGGAGCCACGGAGAGTTCGCCCTCCGGCTCCACCTTGATCAGGGCCAGATCGTCGCGGATGTCGGCGCCGATGACCTGGGCGTCGTAACTCTCTCCCTCGGAAAGGAAAACGGTGATGCTCTGACCGCCTTCGACCACGTGGTTGTTGGTCAGGATGTAACCGTCCGACCGGATGATGACCCCGGAGCCCTCGGAAGGCACGGTGGGATGGTCCTCGGGTAGCTGTCCGCCGGGGTTATTGGGATCATGAAACCCGTCGTCCGGCGCCTGTCCCTCCGGGACCGAGGGGATGGTCGATCCCGAGACGCTGCTCAGCACCTCGACGCGGACAACGCTCTTGCGCATCTGCTTGGCGATGGGCGCGAAGCTCGGGACTTCGCGCTGTCCGTCGGAGAAGCCGGAGCCCTCAATCCAAAGCTCCTGCGCCTGGATCTGAGGAGGCTGATCTACGCCGGTGGCGACGAAGAAGCCCAGAGCCGTGAAGAAGATTGCGCCCGCAATGAAGAGCACGATGAAGTTCGTGCGGCGCTGGAAGAAGGACGACATCTACTACTCCTTAACCGGCGGGGAAATGCACCATCATGATGAGCCAAGCGGCGTACTCGGCTAACCGCCGCAGGCCTGCGCAGAGTATACCCGAGAAGCCGGATCCGGCGCCGGAGACCAAGGCTTCCCGGCGCCGGATCAGTTTAGGCAAAAGCCGTGATCAGGATCTCCATGGGGTGCTTGGGATCGCGCTCCGTGCCTTCGCCGATCTGCGACTGACAGGAGATACCCGAGGCCACCACGGTCCCCTCGTGCTCGTTCAGCTTGTTGAAGAGCCTCTGCCCGATGGCCCGGGACAGTTCGCTGTACTCCTCCTTGTAGCCAAAGGAGCCCACCATCCCGCAGCAGAGCGCGTTGACATCGATGACGTCCGCCTCCGGGATCAACCGCAGGGCCTCCCCCGGTACGCTGCCGATGCCCAAGGACTTCTGGTGGCAATGGCCGTGCACCACGAAAGTCTCGGCGAGCGGCCGCAAGTGCAGATCCAGCTTGTCTTCCTTCACCAGATGCAGGAAGTACTCGGTCACGTCCCAGCTGCGCTCTTCGATGTCGTCCAACTTGCGCAGCATCCCTTCGCCCTCGTTCTCCAGAAGGCGGCGGTAATCGTCGCGAACCGACGACAGGCAGGAGGGCTCGATGAAGAGGATGTCCTTACCTTCCTGCACCAGCCGGTGGAGGCGTTCGATATTCTTCTTGGCCCAGGCCCGGGGCTTGTCCAGCGCTCCTTGGCTCATCGCGGGCCGGCCGCAGCACTCGTTGTGCGCGAGTTCCAGCTTCACGCCCACGCGCTCCAAGACCTGAACCGCGGCCTCACCCACGTGGGGCTTGTTATGGTTGATGAAACAATCCACGAACATGGCCGCTTCGCGGCGGGGTTGGTGCACGGTGACCTGACCACGCTTTTGGAACCAGTCCTCGAAAGTGTCCCTGACATACTCGGGCATCTTCCGCGTGCGGTCGATGCCGATTCTGCCCATGGGAACCTTGGCCAGCGGCGTCTTCATGACAGCGTTCACCACCGGGGCGAAAGGACTGGAGACGTCGCCCAGCAGGTCGGCCCGGGCAAAGACCCGATCCCTGAGTTTCATTCCCAGGCGCTCGTTATTCCGCTGCTTGATCACCGTGTTCAGCCAGGGGATATCGATCATGCTCGGACACACCTCGGTGCACCGCGAGCAGGTGGTGCAAAGCCCGTTGATCTCCTTGGCGGAGTCAGGGCCCTTGGTGATCCAAGTCCAGGCACAGCCGATGCCACCGGGATAGGGATCCACTCCGTAGACGTGGCCGCCCACCTGATTGTAAGGCGCGCAGGCGTTCAGGCAGGCTCCGCAGCGAACGCAATAGAGGGCTTCGCGGAGCTCTGGGTCTTCCCGGGCCTCGCTCCGGCCATTGTCGACCAACACCAGATGGAACTCTCGTTCGGTGACCTGTCCGCCGTTGGCCCGCCCCATGTCTATCACGTCGGTCGAAGGCTTGCCGGTGATCAGCGACACGTACGCGGTGAGGAGTTGGCCCGTCCCGCTGCGTGGCAGCAGCTCGAGGAAAGCGCCCAACTGCTCCAGCGAGGGGATGAGTTTCTCAATACCGGTGATGGCCACATGAGTGGGCGGCAGTTGCGTCGATAGGCGGGCGTTGCCTTCATTTTCGACGATCACCAGCGTGCCGGTATCGGCGAGCACGAAGTTGGCCCCGGTCACGCCCATGTCGGCCTTCATGAAGCGCGGGCGCAGATCGTCCCGGACCAGGCGGGTGAGATCCTCCGCCTCGGTGGGGGGATTCTCCACTCCCATGGTCCGGGAGAAGAGCTCGATGATCTGATCCTTGGTCTTATGAACCGCAGGGACGATCAGGTGGCTCGGCCGCTCGTGGGCCAGTTGGATGATGCGCTCGCCCAGATCGGTCTCGACGACCTCGATGCCCTCTTCTTCGAGGGCGGCGTTCAGATGAACCTCTTCCGAGACCATCGATTTGGACTTGACCACCGTCTTCACGCCCTTTTCCACCGCGAGATCAGCGATGTAGGTGCGGGCGGCTTCAGCGTCCTTGGCCAGGAAGACCTTGCCCCCGTAGCCCTCGACCTTCTCGATCAACTGCTCCAACAGTTCGGGATTGCGCTCGAGCGCCTCCTCCTTGAGCCGCCTCGCCTCCCGCCGCGTTCCTTCGAAGTCGATGCTTTCGAGAGCCCCTTTACGTCGCTCGAAAAGGGTGTCCATGGCGCTGGTGATCGCCCGCTGAAGCGTCTTGTCCTCGAGCGAGCGGTGTATCTCTTCGCGCAGGTTGCGCTTACTGGTGGTAGCCACCTACGCCTCCTTCCCGTCAACGATGATCACGTCCAGCCCGGTGGGGCCGTGCACCCCCACCACGCTCATCATCTCGATGTCCGCCGTGCGCGAGGGGCCGCTTACAAAAACGGCCTCTCCCTCGAGCTCACCAAAACGGCGGTCGATCTCGGGCAGGGCCTCGGCGAGATTCTTGCGAAGGCTGTCCGCCTGCAAGATGATCACGCTGTGAGGAGGAAAGGCAATCAGCAGGCCACCGTTGCCGCCACCCGGCCCCACGGCTATCGACCCAGTGGAAGAAATGCCAAGGAGCGACCCGGAGACGCCGGTGCCGGCACGCTCCAGGACTCCTTCGAACGCGGCTTCGGTCTGCTCGGCCACACCTTCGCGGGTACCGACGTAGGCCTCGTGACCGACATCGCGCAGCTGCCGGGCCAGGTCCCGGAGCTCGGGTGTGAAAAGAACCGGGCGGTCGCGCTCCACCAGCCCGCCGAGCGTCTCGGCAAGCCCCTCGGCGGTCGTGTAAGAGATGCGGCCGCCGACGCTCTGCATCCTCTCGGCAAAAGTCTCAGTCAGGGGGGTGCTCATTGCGCTACCTCTACTTTGTTGGGGAAGAACTGTGGTCAGTTCGCGGTGTTATGCCGGGAAATCCCAAGAAGCTTTTCCGTTCCGCAGGGCGATCCTCCGGCTACGAATGCTACAACCATATAGGTTAAATGGGAACCTGCTGATTTCCAGCCACTTTCCCCCGACGAACTCATCCGAGGCTGCCCCGAAGCACACCCAACCGCGCGAGCCAACTCCGCACCAGGTCTAGATCCGCTTGAGGCAACTCGTGGCCGTTGACCAGAGTCCGCAGCATCGGCTGAATCGTCTCCAGCAGGAGATGGTAGTCCCCGGACGGCTCGCAGAACGGCACGCCAACCAGTTCCGCGGCAAGCTCTACGTCCTGCCGGACCTCGTCAAAGGCATCACCGGGCAATACCTTCTGCGCCACGGACAGGTTCAGATAGCGGAAGGCCCACTCGAGATCGTCCTTGACCGCCGGATAAGTCTCGAGGGTGCGGACCAGCGCGTCGTTTCCCCAGCGCCTGCGCACCTCGTCAAGGCCGCGGCCCAGGCCGATGAGTTCCGGCGGGAGACCTACTGAGTACAGGGCACCGGTGAAGCTGATGGCGCGGGGTAGGTCTGTGACCGCGGTGAGCCGTAGATCGCGCAGATCCCGAGCTAGCTCCGCGTCAGAAACAAGATCGGCGATCGCCTTGGGTTCCGCCGCTGCGCGCGCGTAGCCGGCGCTGCCCTTACGGGCCAGCCGGTCACGCTGCGCCGGCATCATGTCGGAGAGCGGCCTTACCAGATTCAGCAGCTTGTCGAAGGTGCGCAGGTAGGGCAGGCTGACCGCGCCGACGACGTTGTGCAGAAAGCTCTCGAGTTCGGCTTCCAGCCGAGGTTCCGCCGCGGGCTCGGCCGAAAGCAGTTCGTGGATCCGGGAAACAGCCTCCGCGGCTTCGCCGGTGTCGTAGCGAATGCCGCTCTGGATGGTGATGGTCTTCAGGCCGGGATATACCGAGACCAAGCGCTCCAGGTTGCTGAGCATGACGCCGCCCCGGAAGGGCAGGTAGCCCGCACCCAGGATGGGGGCCGCCTCCAGCTCGACCTGATCGGCGGCCTGATAGATCTGAGACAGGGCGATCCGCGCACACAATGCCGAAGCCAGATGGCCATAGGAGAGGGCGGCGTCGCTCCGCCCGATCATGACGCGCAGCCGCTTCACGCCGAAACCCTGCTCGGCGCTCCCCCTGACGTAACCGCGCAGCAAATCCGCCGCACAGAGCAGATTGGGCACTTCTTCCAGGAGAGGGACCAGTTGCAGGGAATCCGGTTCGTAGGGCAGCCGGAACTCCTTGTGCCCCAGGTAGATCACGTCGCGGATGCGGTCGCGGACCTTCACCAGGTCTCCCCAGCTCTGGACCATGGGGATAATGACCTCCTCTACGCGGGCCTCGGGCTCGCGCTGGCCGGCCTGGTAAGTTGCTTCGATCACGCTCATAAGAGCCATCAGTTGCCTGAAGGCAGTCTCTTCGGTGGCCGAAGAGATCCGCGGGGTAATCCAGACGTCCCGGCCGGGGATGACGCCCCGGTCGAGCAATCCCTGGGCTATCTGATTCGTCTGGTGATAAGGGGTGAGCTTCCCCTCGAAGTCGATCATGATCTCTTCGATGCCCAGACCCAGGGGCGGAGGCGAAAGCGCGTTCACCGCTTCTTCCGCCTCTTCCTGAATGCCCACGTAGCGCGCCGCGGAGTCCGGGTGCTGCGTGGCCATGGTGCGCGGGATCTTGACCGCCGCAAATCGTTCCTGCAAATCCAAGCCCGCGTCTCCTTTGTCTTCGGCACCGGCGGCGTCTTGTGCCCTCAGGCCATGCCGATTCCTCTGCCCTTCTGCTTTACTTGCGCTTATGACGGAGATCTTACTCATCGTCAACCCGGCCTCCGACAACGGCGCGACCGGCAGGCGATGGCGCGAACTCTCCCGCCGCCTGGAGGCACTGGGGGTCGATTTCGACCACGCCGTGACCGCATATTCCGGGCACGCGGCAGAACTGGCACAGAGCGGCTTTCGTCAAGGATACGCCGTCATCGGTTACGTGGGAGGAGACGGGACCGCCAACGAGGTGGCGAACGGCATCCTGGCGCTCCCGGCCCAGGAAAGGCCGCAGTTCGCGGCGGTACCCCGCGGCACCGGCGGCGACTTCCCCCGAGGCCTCGATCTAGACCGCAGTCTAGAAGCGGCGGCGGCGCGGCTTCGTCGGCGCCGCGCTCGGACAATCGACGCGGTCGAGTGCACCTTCGTCGGCCGAAGTGGCGTGGCGACCCGCCGCCACTTCCTCAACATCAGCGACGTGGGCCTCGGCGGGCGGGTCGCCGAACTGGTCGACTCCCGCAGCAAGGTCTTCGGCGGCTTCGCTTCGTTTCTCAGTGCGATCCTGACCGCCTTCTGGACCTACGAGAATCGCGCGTTGAGGCTGACCGTCGACGGGCAGGTCCGGTTCGAGGGCCCGAGCGCCAGCATAGTGGTGGCCAACGGGCAGTATTTCGCAGGAGGAATGCGGATGGCCCCGGACGCCCGGGTGGACGACGGCCTGCTGGACGTCATCGCCATCGGCGACGTGACCCGCCGGGACCTCCTGTTCAACCTGCGGCGGCTCTACCGAGGCCGCCATCTAGACCACCCCCGCATTGCCCACTTCGTCGGGTCAGAGGTGACCATCGAGGGGGACGGCCAGGAGCAGGGAGAGCCGCTCGTTCCGCTGGAAATGGACGGGGAGCACCCGGGGTCTGCGCCCTTCTGGGCGCGCGCGGTGCCGGCTGCCCTGAAGGTCCTGGTCTAGAGAAGCACACGGAGCGGCCGGGTGGCCGCTCCGTGTGTGGGGGAAAAGCAGAACCCTCTGCTACTTCTTCTTGCCCTTGGACGCCGAGGACTTCGCCGTCTGCTTCGCGGGCTTTTGCTTGGTGGACTTTTGCTTGGCTACGGCCTTGCTCTTGGCGGATTTCGCCTTCTCGGCTTTACCCACCTTCACCGCCCCTGCGCCTGCAGCCGCGGCACCAACCTGGGCTCCGGTCTCGGACGGAACGGATGCCCCGTCATCGCCCAGTTGTTCGGGAACGTCCGGATCCCCCGGCGAAGGAGGCTCCGACCGCTAGAACGTCGCCAACCGCCCGCGGTTACGACCCCCAGTCCTCTACCTCAGCGACGGGCGGCTCTTCGGCTCTGCTGGACGACTTCCCAAAAGCGCTCTTCAAGCGGCTCGTCGCGAAAGCACTCGTCGAGCTCCTTGTGCTTCTGCCGCAGGTCCTGCTCGATCTCTCCCGAAAGCCTCTCGACCTCATCACTGAGTTCCCCCTCGACCAGCCCGTACTCAGCCGACTCGGACCAGGCTTCTAGAAACCGGCGACAAGCATCGTAGGCGGGCGAAGGATCGGGGATCGCCGGGGAGCAGAGATCCAGATAGTAGCGGGCGAATACCCGCTTTAGCTTTAGGCGCAGATCGGAAAGCGAGCCTTCCATGGTCACTTCTCGTAGGCGACCTCCACCCAGGACGGGTGGGGCGGCGGGCCTATCTGGCGGGAGCGATGACCCTGCGGAAAGTAATGGAAGGCGCCATCGTCTTCGTCGAATACCACGTCGAGTTGGTTGTCCAGCAACCGTTGGTCCAACCAGGCTCCACGAAAGACCAGCTCCCTCAGCCAATAGATCAGACATTCCCCCCCATGGCTGATGACGGCCTTGCCCTCGTCCAGCAGATAGTCGCCCATGGTGCTCACCGGGTTGCCGATTGCGCCGCTGGCGACGAGTTGGACCAGGTCGGCGCATTCGTCTTCGTCGAGCGTCCCCGGCCTCACCAGGTCGAGTTCCACTGCTGCCTGCTCCACCCGCTGACGGAAATCCGTGCGGTTGAAGCCATAGCAGAAGCTGCGGAACTCGAGGATATAGTCCTCACCGGAAAAATAATTAGGATGGCCTTTGCGTCCTTCTCGGGCCATGAGGTACCCCCTGCAATGCAGTGCTCTTCTCGGGCATTGTTTCAATCGACGATCCGGGCTAAACGGCCGGGGTGGGAAAAAGACGAACGGTCCAGGCCCACGTGACCGGTTCGCGCAGGCTGCGGAGGGTTCAACTGCCGGCGATAAGCTCCAGGTCGCCAGCGCAGGGCAGGCAGAAGGAGTCAGCTCCGCTCCCGATCATCCGCGTCTCCATCGTTCCTTCGCCGCAGCGGCCGCAAGGAACCGTGGCGTGATTGCGGGCCTTGGCCGGAAGCTCCAGGCGAACCGAGTTGATGTTGAAAAGATCTTTCTCCTCCGCGTGCAGCAGGCGGTCGATCTTTCCGGCGCGGTCCAGCGTCCCGTCGCCCGGCGCCCGGGCGTCCAGTGCGTCTAGTGCGTCGTGGCGCAGTGCGACTCTCACGGCCCGGCCCGACCCCCGCTCACCCAGGGTGAATACCTGCTTTCCGTAATCCCGGAAGATCAGGTTCCCCTTCCCGAAAGTGGTGGAGAGCATCGATTGAAAGGCGTCCACCGAGCAGCTGTCGTTCTCCGCGATAAGGACCAGTTCCTCGTCCTCGGAAGCACCCACCTGGAGAGCACGGGATGCCGCCTGGGCTGCGCGGTAGCCGATCAGAAGGCCGGGGCAGAGATGTCCGTGGAAGTCGAGCGCCCTTTTCAGATCATCGGGTAATTCCCTCGTGGCCTCCACCGTTTGCCTCCCGCTTGTTTCCAATGTCGCCGCCCGCCCATAATACCCCTATCCTTAACCCTGGCTCACCCGCTCCGAGAAGGTGGACTCGCATGAAGACAAGCTTTCAATCCCGGCTCCCGCTGGCGCTGACGTCAATCGCACTGCTGCTCGCGCTCGGTTCTATTACGTTTTGGTCCTGCTCTGGTGACGACGGGGAATCCGTGGTCCCGCGGGAGATCTTCGCCGACTCGGTCGAGGCGATGCAGGCCGAGGAGTCCTTCCACTTCACCTACGAAGTCGAGAAGCCCTCGGACGCGGAGGCGCCTGAAGGCTTTGACGTGGTCGCCCTAGAGGGCGATGTCGCGGTCGAGGGGCGCATGCGGGCCAGCGTCGACCTGCTGCAGAACGGGGTCCCGATCGAGATCGAATTCGTGGCGCTCGAGGATACTCACTACCTGCGCTCTCCCGGAGCCTCGTCCTGGCAGGTGGTCCCGGCGGCGTTCAGCCCGGTGGGCAACCTCAACCTGGGCGAAGGCATGATAGGGATTCTCCAGCAGATCGAGGAGCCGGAGTACCTGGGGAGGGAAGAGGTCGACGGCACCGAGGCCTACCACTTTGGCGGCTCCACTCCCGCCCAGGAGGTGGAGGCCATAGTCCAGGCGGTGGACCGCGTGGAACCCTTCCCCACAGAGGTCTGGATCGGGGTCGACGACAATCTCGTGCGACAGATCCGTCTTGAAGGGGCGGCCACGTCGGGAGAGGCGGAGGAGACCGTCCGCCACCTTGTCCTCTCCGATTTCGGCGAAGAGGTCACGATTGAGGCCCCGGACGGCGAAGGCGATTCGGGAAGCGATAGCGGGAGCGGCTCCGGGAATTCCGGGAGTGAAGCGGTGAGTCCCGAGACCACCGGCTAAGGCGACTGGGCCGCGCATGCGCCTGTTGGCGAGAGGCCCCGGCCTGTCCCTCGCGGCGGTCTCGGCCGGTGTCTTTTTGGCCACCTTGGACCAGACCATGGTGGTCACCATACTGCCGTCCATTCTGCGGGATCTGCGCATTCCCGTCACCCGACTGGATGACGCCGCCTGGATCATCACGGGCTATCTGTTGGGCTACACGGTGGCGATGCCCCTGTTCGGGCGCATCGCTGACGTGCGCGGCCGCCGCCTGCTCTACCTGATCTCTCTGGCGATCTTCGGCGTCGGCAGCGTCCTTTGCGTCCTGGCTCCAGACCTGCGGACCCTGGTGGCAGCCAGGGTCGTGCAGGCTGCGGGCGGCGGGGCTCTGGTGCCGATCGCCATGGCGGTGGCCGCCTACCTCTACCCGCCGCGGCGCCTGGCTTTCTCCCTGGGGGTGATCGGCGCGAGCGCCGAGGCAGGCGGAGTTCTCGGGCCACTGTACGGGGCGGCTCTGGCCGAAGTCCTCGGCTGGCGGGGAGTCTTCCTGGTAAACGTCCCCCTTGGTCTGCTTCTCGCGTGGGGTATCTGGCGGCTCGTGCCCGGCCACACCGGCGAGGATGGGGCCCACACGCGAGTGGATTGGGTCGGCGCCGCGATCCTCGCGGTCAGTCTCACCGGCCTCGCGGTCGGCCTGGCGGGCAACACCGAAACCGGATCTGCCGCGGTCAAACCGGTCTGGCTGGTGCTCGCCGCCGCCGCTTTCGGCGCCTTCCTGCTCCACCAATCTGGACGCGCTCAAGCCCTGGTGAACCTGAGCCTCTTCCGTTCCGCCGCCTTCTCCGCCGCCAATCTCGCCAACTTCGCGGTGGGCGTCGCCCTGATTGTCGGAATGGTCGAGGTGCCACTGTACGCCTATTCGCTGCTCGGCATGAACCAGATCGAAGGCGGTCTGCTTCTCATGAGGATGACCGTGATGATCCCCGTGGGGGCGCTGATCGGGGGCTATCTTGCCGATCGCTTGGGATATCGACCCGTGGCCGCAGCGGGCTTCCTCGTCACGGGGCTGGGTTACTTGCTGATTTCGCGGTGGCCAGCGGACCCGGGCAACGCCGTCATGACAAGGGATCTGCTGATCACCGGGTTCGGCTTCGGTTTGGTCATCCCGCCGATCGGCGCGACGGTGATCCGGGCCGCGGGAGCGGCCGGGATGGCCACCGGGTCAGCACTGGTCACGGTTTCGAGGATGGTAGGCATGATGGTGGGGCTCGCGGCGCTCAGCTCCTGGGGAATACGCCGCTTCAACGAACTGATGGCCGATGAATCGCTCCCCCTGCGAGCCGAGGGTATGCGCGAGGCGCAGTATCAAGCGCTGGTCGCAGCTTACGACGAAACCGTGGCCGCGGCCCTTCGCGTGGTCTACTCTGAATTCTTTCTCGTGGCCGCTCTCGTCGCCGCGGCAGGGATCGCGGCCACGTTCTGGTTCGGACGCCGTGCCGCCCACTGAGTCCCGAGGAGCCTGCTACGCCGAACCTCACCGTTCCGTCCTCCCGGGCTGGTAGAATCGCCGCCAATCAGGAGGTAGATCGGTGGCACAACTCGACTTCGAACAATCCCACAAAGGGGACACGCCCAACAGCGCCAAGGACAATTCCGGCGGCGCGCCGGAGCGCTTAGGGACGGCCGGGCTCCGGGTGGGTCTGCGGCTCAAGGAAACTTACCTGGTCAACGCCAAGGACCTACGCACTGCCAAGAACGGCAAGCCCTATATGCGGCTCAAACTGGCCGATCGGGATGGTCAAGTGGTATGCATGGTCTGGGACGACGTCGAGTCTCTGGCCTCCGGCTTCGAAGGTGGAGACGTGGTTTGGATCGAGGGGCGCGTAACCGAGTTCGACGGCCAGCTCCAAATCGAAGCGGCGCAGATACGCCGAGTCGAGGACCATCTGATCGATCCCTCCGATTTCCTCCCCCGTACCTACCGCGATGTCGACGAGTTGAAAGGCTTTCTTGCCTTCCACATCGAGTCCGTTTACGACTCTGATCTGCGGCGATTGCTGGATGCCTTCTTCGGGGACCCGGAATTTCTCGAGATGTTCGTCACCGCCCCAGCGGCCAAGCAAAACCACCACGCTTACCTGGGCGGTCTCCTCGAACATACGGTTTCGGTGGCCGCGCTCAGCGACCACATCGCCCAGCAGTACGCGCGGATCAACCGCGACCTGCTGATAACCGCCGGTCTGCTGCACGACATCGGCAAGGTGGAGGAGCTGACCTACGGCACCACCATCGACTTCAGCAGCGCGGGGCGCTTCCTGGGGCACACCGTCCTGGGCCTGAATATGGTGGCCGAGCGAGCGCGCGGGCTGGAGGGCTTTCCTGAGGACAAGCTCCACCTGGTTCTGCACTGCCTGGCCAGCCATCACGGCGAACTCGAGTGGGGATCGCCCAAGCGGCCCAAGACCATCGAGGCGCTAATTCTGCATCACGTCGACAATCTGGACGCCAAGGTCAAAGGCTTTCTCGAGATCGTGGAGGGCTCCCGCACCGCGCCCTGGACGGACCTGAGAAATCTGTTCCGCCGACCCCTGCACGTGCCGCAGGCGGCCCACCAAGAGGAGGACTTCCTGCCGCCGCAGGAAGACCCGCGCTGACGCCGCGCTGACCCGTAGTCAAAGGGTAGAGCGCCCCCGCAAGGGGCGCCTTGTACTCCTAGAATTCCTCTTCGGTCAGGGTCGATTCGATCGTATTGTCGACTTCGGTATCGACATGAGCCTTGTTCCCCTGGGCCGGGGCGCTCTTGGCCTCGTATCGACCGAGAAGAGCTCCTTCGCCGCTCATCATGGCATCGAACGCCTTCGCCTTCAGCCGGCTGCGGGTTTCTTCGATGCGGCCGCGCATGGCCTCCTGATCAAACTCGCCGGTGGGGGGTTCGAGTGCAGGAGCGCCTGCAGGCGTGGAGTCCTCGGGTTCCGACGGAGGCTCGACCGACACAACTGGTCCCTCCGCCTCGGGCGGCTCGACCTCCTCTTCCCTCGGGGCGTCGGCGCTCGGTTCGGCGGAGAAGTCAGCTTCGCGCCGGGGCTCGAAGCTGACCGGGGAGGGGGATTCGGCCTCGGCGAAAGGCTGCTCCAGTTCCTGTTGAATCCTGCGCCGCGTTTCCTCGATGCGCGCCTTGAGGTCCCCGGTGGCAATCGCCCCCAGCGTAACAGTGGCAGGCTCCGGCTCCGGCTCAGGCTCAGGCTCGGGAGTGGGCTCAGGCTCGGGAGTGGGCTCAGGCTCGGGAGTGGGCTCAGGCGCAGCTTCGAACTCCGGTTCGGACTCAGCAGGGGCAGCCGTCTCAGCAACCGCAGCAGTCTCCAGTTCGGGGGCCGGGGGCCGTGCTTCCGGCTCTGGCCCGAGCGGGGATTCGGGTTCGGCTACGGGTGCCTGGGCTTCCTCGGGAGCTCCTTCAGGAGCGGAGGCGGAAAACGCCCCGATCTCCTCGTCGTCCACCGGGACGGTCCAGATTGGCAGCTCCTCTTCATAAGGCTCTGCAGCGTAGACCACCGACTCTTCCGTGGAGACCCCAGACGGTTCTTCGGCCTCTTCCCCCTGCTCTTCCTCCACGAAGAGCGGGGTTTCCGGCTCAACTTGGGATTCCTCGGCCTCCGGCGGTTCGGAATCCTGCAGTTCGGCGGCGACAGGCGTGGCCGCCTCCATCGGTTCGGGCTCGCCGGCCTCGGACTCTTCGTCACTCGACGCTTGAGCCAACGTCTCCTCGGGCGTGTCGACCGGGCGCTGCTCCGGCTCGTATTCCGGTACCTCGATCGACTCTTCCGGAAGTCCGTCGTGAGCGACCGCCTCCCAGGTCGCGGTCTCTGCAGCTTCTTCAGCGGCCTCGGGGGCGGATTCCGACTCCTCTTCCAACTCCACAGCGGTCTCGACGATCGCCGGCTCCGCATCCCTCCAGTCGAAAGGCTCGGGCGGAGGGGCGGGAGACTCGAGGAGGCGAGTCGACCCCTCGCCCACCTGCTGCCGCGGGCCCCCCGACAGCGCATCGCGAACCAATTGCCCACGCTTGGGGGACACCAGGAACCCAAGTAGGGCCCCCAGGAGTCCGCCGAAGAAAAACTTGCCGTAGCCGCCCATAGGACCGCCCCCTCCTTCACCGGCCATCAAACACCTGCAATTCCGCCAAATACAAGATCTTCGTCATACTAACACCCGCTCCTTGGTAAAGGTCCCTTGAGCATCCTACCTAAACCCTCAAACGCGTCGGTACGCCAGAGGCAACGCCCGCGCTCTCTTCGCCGCCCCGAGACGCCTCTCCTCCCGCACTAGCGTAAACGGAGACCTAGGGGCCGGAGCCCCGGATGGACCGCAGCGGGCCGGAGGCAAGATCAGAGTCTCTTATCTGCCCATCTAGTCCAGCCTGGTCAGCCTGAGCCGTCCCTCGTCATCTTCTTCGGCCAGAACCGACCACGCATTACCATAGTCTGACTCCGCCCTCGCTACTACCTGCTCCAGCACATGCCGTGCCAGCGGATCGAGGATGTAACGCAGAGGAGCGGCGGGCCGCTGTTCGAGCTGCACCGTGGTCTCCCCGTCTTTGCGTTTGCGCACGAAGACGGGTTCCTGGGAAATCCGCCTAAGTCCCAGGGGTGCATCGTGAACGCGGACCTCCGCCGTGCCTCGGGTGGCCGCCTGCGCCCGCGCCGACATGAGTGGCGAGTGGCCGGAGGCGCCCACATCATTTGCGCCCCAAGCCAATTGCCGCCCTTGCCGCCGGGTGAATTCGCGCCGTGCCGAGACCAAGCGGAAGACGTAATAACCGGTGAAGAGCAGCACCAGCAGGATCAGACTGAGCAGCACGAGCGACGTGCTCATTGTTCCTTGTCCTCCCCCCGAAGGGAGTGCATCCGCTCCAGAAAGGCCGATAGCCGTGCCTCGACGCCTTCCTGAGTGGGCCGGTAGAAGCGGCGACCCTGAAGCTTTTCCGGAAGGTGCTGCTGGCTCACGTAACCTCCCTGGTCGTGGGGATATACGTAGCCGGCGCCATGCCCCAGGGCATCCGCTCCCGAGTAATGGCTGTCGCGCAGATGGGGAGGCGGAGCCTCGGCCCCGTCGCGCTCGACTTCGGCCAAAGCCTCGTTGATCCCCACATAGGCGGCATTGGATTTCGGCGCGAGCGCCAGATAGGTCACCGCTTGGGCCAGGTTGATCCGCGCTTCGGGCAGGCCGACGAACTCCACCGCCCGCGCCACGGCGATCGCCATTTCTATTCCGCGGGGATCGGCATTGCCCACGTCTTCGCTGGCAAAAATGATCAACCTACGGGCTATGAACTTGGGATCCTCTCCGCCGCTCAGCATCACCGCCAGATAGTAAAGGGCCGCGTCTGGATCCGACCCGCGCAGGCTCTTGATGAAAGCGGAGATCGTGTCGTAGTGAGCGTCGGCGTCCTTATCGTAGAGAACCAGCTTGCGCTGGACCGCCTCGTACAGGGTTTCCTCGTCCAACACGGCCAACCCTTTTGCGCGCGCCAGGGCTACGGCGCGCTCGAGGCTGTTGAGCGCCCGGCGGGCGTCCCCAAGAGCCGCCTCGGCGATCGCATGTCTGATTTCCGGAGACACGTCGACCCCGGTGATGCCCCTCTCTTCGTCCTGAAGCGCTCGGTCGAGGAGGCCCGACAACTCTTCCACCGAAAGCTGATGGAAGCGATAGAGATCCGAGCGCGACACCAAAGGAGCTATCACCTCGAAGTAGGGGTTCTCGGTGGTTGCCCCCACCAGGGTGACGACCCCGTCCTCGACCGCGTGGAGCAGGGCATCCTGCTGCGACTTGGAGAAGCGGTGGATTTCGTCGATGAAGAGCACGGTCCGCCGGCCCCGCTCGCCGCGCCTTTGCTCAGCCTCTTGCAGGACCCGGCGCACGTCGGCCACCCCCGAATTGACCGCGGAGAGCTCCGAGAAGGCGGCGCCCAACTCCTCTGCCACCAGTCTCGCGACCGTGGTCTTGCCCGTGCCCGGGGGGCCGAAGAGAATCATGGATCCTGCCGTGCCGCTCGCCAGAGAACGTCGCAAGGGACCCTCGGGGCCGAGCAGTTCGGTTTGGCCGGCCACCTCATCGAGGGTGCGGGGTCGCATACGCGTGGCAAGAGGCGCGTTGCGGGCCAACTCCTCGGCCAGCCGGCTGGAGAACAAGTCGGGTTCGTGCATCTGCCCATAGTAACGGACCTGGGACGCCGGGGGGCAGTCGCGGAGAGGGAGCCTGAGGCAGACCGCTTCTTGAGCCGACTGCGGCCCTCGGGTAGAATGCGTGCAGGTCAGCGCCGCGGGAGAGAGGTCGGTTGCCGCGCAAGGTACTGGTCCTTAACGCAACATACGAGCCGATCAATGTTTGCTCTTTCAAGCGCGCGCTCGTGCTCGTCCTCAAGGAGAAGGCCGAGGTTGTCGCCTCCGGCCCACACACGCTCCGCTCCGAACGCTTCTGCTTCGAGTCACCGCTGGTGGTGCGACTCAAGTACTACGTCAAGGTGCCGCGCGGTGAGCGCCGGCGCATATCGCGCAGAGCGATGCTGGCCCGGGACGGTTACTCCTGTCAATACTGCGGGAGCACCCGGCATCTGACCATGGACCACGTCGTGCCCCGCAGCCGCGGGGGCGACACCAGTTGGGAGAATATCGTCACCTCCTGCGCACCCTGCAATCTGCGCAAGGGCTCCAAGCTGCCTCACGAGATCGGGATGGTGCTGCAGACCAAGCCCAAACCGCCCTCGCTGACCGATTTTCTGGTGGCCTCGCCCATCATCCCCGAGTCCTGGCAGCCTTACCTGGAGCAGGCCGTAGCCTGAGCCCACCCGAACCCTCAAGCCTCCGACTGCGTTGACCGATACACGCATTGTCGGAAAAAAGCGCACGGGAGGCCCGCACGTTGGAACCCCAGGACAAAGTCGTCCTCATCGTGGACGACGAAGCGGATATCCGCAACTTCCTCGCTGATCTCCTGGGCGAATGCGGTTACCGATGCTCTTGGGCCGAGAACGGGCGCACCGCTCTGGCCCAGGTGGACGCCCTCCGGCCGGACCTGGTTCTCCTCGACATCATGATGCCGGGCATGAGCGGCATCGAGGTGCTGCGGCAGATCAGGGAGCGTACCGATCTGGACCCGGCGGTGGTGATGATCTCCTGCCTCAGCCACCCAAACACCACGCTGCGCGCGCTGGATGAGGGTGCGGACCACTTCGTGATGAAGCCTTTCCGAGTGGCCGAATTGACCGAAACCGTGAGGCACGCGCTGGAGGTGAGAGAGGCCGGCCGTGCCCGCAATCATCACGCCGCGCCCCTGCAGCCGAGCGCCTAAGCGGCGATCCTGCCCATCTTCAGGAACTTCTCCCGGCGCAATCGCCTGCGCTCAGAGGGGGTCAGTTCCTCCAACTCCCGCAGTCCGGCCTCGAGCGCCCGGGCCAGCTTCTTGGCGGTGGCGCGGTGCGCCTTGTGCGCGCCCTTTCGCGGCTCGGGAACAATCTCGTCGATCGCCCCAAGCGCCAGCAGATCCTGGGCGGTTATCCGCAGAGCGTCGGCCGCGGTGCGCGCCTCGGAAGCGTCCCGCCAGAGAATGGCCGCGCACCCCTCCGGAGTTATCACGGAGTAGATGGAGTTCTCGAGCATGTAGACCCGGTCGGTTAGCGCCAGGGCAACTGCCCCCCCGGAACCGCCCTCGCCCAGGATCACCGAGAGAGTGGGCACGGTGAGGCCGCTGAACACCTGCAGGGTGCGCGCAATGGTGCCCGCCTGCCCGCCTTCCTCGGCGTCGGCGCCGGGAAACGCTCCCGGGGTATCCACGAAAGTGACCACCGGCATGTGGAACTTCTCCGCCAGACGCGCCAAGCGCTGCGCCTTGCGGTAGCCTTCCGGTCGAGCCATGCCGAAATTGTGGCGTTGCCGCTCTTTTAGGTCGTGGCCCTTCTGCTGACCGATGAGCATCACCGAGCGGCCGGCGAGCGTGCCCATTCCCCCGATGATCGCGGGGTCATCCGCCGAAACGCGGTCTCCTCGCAACTGTTGGAAGTCGGTAAAGATGTGCTCGACGTAGTCGAGGGTCTGTGGCCGGTGGGGGTGCCGCGCGCGCTCCACCACCCTCCAGACAACCTCCGAAGGCTGACGCTCACGCAACTCCTCGAGGCGCTCCTCGATGCTACGTATCTCTTCCGAGTAACCAACTCCGGGAAGCGATGGCAAGCTCCTTAGCTCGTGCAAACGCTTGAGCAAACGGGCTGCTTCCCCATGGTAGGACTTCCTCATCCTCTCGAACGGGTTCTTCAAGTCGACAGATCACACCCCCCTCCAACAGCCTAAGGGTCTCCACCACGCGCTCCTTGATGTCGCGGCGGTGTACGACCATGTCGATCTGACCGTGCTCCAGGTTGGCCTCGGCCCGGCCGAAACCCTCGGGCAGCTTTTCGCGCGTGGTCTGCTCGATCACGCGGGGGCCGGCGAAGCAAAGCAGGGCGCCGGGCTCGGCCATGATCACGTCGGCCAGCGTGGCGAAGCTGGCGAGCACGCCGCCCGTCGTCGGATGCGCCAGGACGGACACAAAGGGCAGACCCGCCTCGGCCAGGAGGTCGAGGGCGACCACGGTCTTGGGCATCTGCATGAGCGAGAGGATGCCCTCCTGCATGCGCGCTCCCCCGGAAGAGGTGACCACCATCAGCGGGCTGTGCTCGTCGACAGCGGCCAGCACCAGCTGGTGGAACCGCTCCCCCACCACCGAACCCATCGACCCGCCCAAAAAGCGAAAGTCCATGACCCCTAGGGCGACGGGCTGACCGTTGATGCGGCAGGTCCCTGTGAGAAATGCCTCCGAGAGGCCGGTCTCGTCCTGAGCCCCTTGCAGGCGGTCGAGATAGGGACGTACGTCCCAGAAGTTCAAGGGATCCTCCGGTCGGAGATCGGCCGCCACTTCCCGCCAGGAGCCTGCATCGGCGAGCGCGTGGATTCGGCCGGGCGCATCGAGCGGCAGGTGATGCTCGCAGCCCGGGCAGACGAAGAGCGATTCCTCGAGAACCTCTTGCGTGAGCGGGATGCCGCAGGAGGGGCAGCGCTTCCCCTGTTCGACCGGTTCGCTGGGAACCGCCCCCTTTTGGGTTATCTGAACTGTGACGTACTTGTTCATCTACTCGGATCTAGTCGGAATCGCGGTGCCCGGCAAGCGGCGCGCTTACGCTTCGTGCCTATGCTTCGTGCCGGCGGAAGACCACAGACGCGTTGTGACCGCCAAACCCGAAGCTGTTGGAAGCAGCGTAGCGCAGCTCCACCTCCCGCATCTGATTCGGGACGTAGTCCAGATCGCACCTGGGATCCTGCTCGTCCAAATTGATCGTCGGCGGCACCTTACCTTCGGAAATGGCAAGCACGGTTACCGCTGCCTCAAGCGCGCCGGCGGCTCCCAGACAATGGCCAATCATACTCTTGGTCGAGCTCACCATCACCCGTTTGGCCGAATCCCCCAGAGCCAGGTGGATGGCGCGGGTCTCCATGACATCGCCGAGCGGAGTCGAGGTGCCGTGCGCGTTTATGTAGTCGAGTTCCTCGGGCGGGCAGCCTGCCATGGACATGGCCCCGGTGAGAGCCCGCGCCGCGGGCTCTCCGCTCTCCGCGGGCTCAGTCAGATGGCTGGCGTCACCGGTCATGCCGTAGCCCACGAGTTCGGCATAGATGTGCGCCCCCCGAGCAAGGGCGTGTTCGCGCTCCTCCAGGATCAGCACAGCGGCGCCTTCGCCCATCACGAAACCATCGCGGTCGATGTCGAAAGGCCGGCTTGCCGCGGTCGGATCGTCGTTTCGCGTGGAGAGCGCACGCAGCGCGGCGAAAGCGCTGAGGCCGATGGGGCCGATGGGGGCTTCGGAACCCCCGGCCAGCATCACGTCGGCGGCTCCGCGCCGGATCAGTTCAAGTGAGTCTCCGATTGCGTGAGTGCTGGCCGCACAGGCGGTGGAAGTCGCCGTGACCGGACCTTTGAGTCCCAGAGTGATGGAGACGTTGGCAGAAGCCATGTTCGGGATCATCATGGGGATGAAGAATGGGCTGACTCGATCCGGCCCCCGTTCGATCAAGATCTTGGTCTGATCGAAGAAGGTGTCCAGGCCCCCGATCCCCGAGCCGATGAAAGCGCCCACCGCGTAGGGGTCCTCCGTGGAAAGATCCAGTTGCCCGTCCTCGAGCGCCATGCGGGCAGCAGCGACCGCATACTGCGCGTAGCGATCCATGCGTTTGGCCGCCTTGCGCTCCACAAAATCCGCGGCATTGAAGTCCTTGACCTCGGCCCCGATCCTCACCGCATAACCCTCGGTGTCGAAGCGGGTGATGCAACCCACTCCCGACCGGCCCTCGCAAAGCGAGTTGAAAAAGTCGTCCTTACCCAGGCCTACGGGCGAGACCGCCCCAATTCCGGTCACCACCACCCGGCGCCCGTTGATGTGCTGCTGCCCCACGGATGCTCCTCCCATCGCAGCTAGATGCCTAGGCCGCCGTCGACCGGTAGCACGACCCCGGTGACGAAGCCCGCTCCGTCGCCGGCGAGGAAGGCGACCGCCTCGGCTACGTCGCTCGGCTCGCCGAGTCGGGCCAGCGGCGTACTCCCGGCGATCTGCCCACGGACCTCTTCGGGCAATGCCGCAGTCATCTCCGTTTGGATGTAGCCGGGGGCGACCGCATTGACCCGAACGTTTCGCGAGGCCAGTTCGCGGGCCAGCGTCTTGGTCAACCCGATCAGGCCCGCTTTCGCCGCAGAGTAGTTGGCCTGTCCCGCGTTCCCGCGGCGGCCCACCACGCTCGAGAGATTCACGATGGCCCCGCGGCGGCGCTTCATCATGCCGCGAGCGGCCGCCTTGCTCATCAAGAAACTGCCCTTGAGGCTCACGTCGACCACCAGGTCCCAGTCCTCTTCGGTCATGCGCACGAACAGCCCGTCTCGCGTAAGCCCGGCATTGTTGACCAGGATGTCGAGCCCGCCCAAGGCTTCCTCGACCTCGGAGATCATCCGCGCAGCGTCGTCTCCGTTCGCGACGCTGCCCAGGGTGACCGCCGACTTTCGGCCTAGTTCGTGGATCTTGGTGGCGGTCTCTTCCGCCCCCGCCTGCGCCGACGGGACGTCGTTGACCGCCACGTCGGCACCCAGCACCGCCAGCCGCAGCGCTATCTCGCGCCCGATTCCCCGAGCCGCCCCGGTGACCAGGGCCACCCGGCCCTCCAGCGATCTGAAGTCATGGTTGAGTTCGGGGCTCATGTCCAGTGGTCTCCCTTGAAGATTTGCTTCAAAAATCGTCGGTGGTGAAGCTGTGTCATCGGCTTGTTCCGCCGTCGCCCACCGGCACCGCGGCAAGAGATTCCCTGTCGTCAGCCGAGTACACGGGGAAGCGCCGATCGATCCGTTTCACCAAGCCCGCCAGCACGGTTCCAGGTCCCGTCTCCACCGCCGCGCTCTCTTCTTTCAGGAGGACGCGTAGGCTTTGGGTGAACTTCACCGGCATAGTCAGTTGGCGTACAAGGATCTCGCGGATCTCGGAAACATCAGGATATCGCACCTCGATTGTCGAGAAGAAACGGGCACCCACGGCCTCCCGCACCTGAACCCGATCCAGCACCTCGGCCAATTCCTTGGCAGCTCCGGCCACCAGCGGACTGTGGAACGCTCCGGAGACTGCCAGGGGCAGCACCTTCTTCGCTCCCCGCTCCCGGGCCTCGGCCATGGCCCGCTCTACACCCTCGCGGCTCCCCGAAACCACCACTTGACCGGGGCTGTTGTAGTTGGCGGGCCAGGCGCCCTCGACCACGGCGCAGATCGCCTCGACCTCGGCCTCGTCCAGACCGACGATGGCCGCCATGGTCCCGGACTGCTCCAGCCCACAACGCCACATGGCCTTCCCGCGCGCGGCCACCACAGTCAGGGCATCGGCGAAGGTCAGCTGACCGGAGGCCACCAAAGCGCCGTACTCGCCCAAGGAGTGCCCGGCGGCCACGTCGAAGGAAAGCCCCAGATCCCGCAGGACACGGTACGCAGCCACGCCGGTGACGAAAATCGCGGGTTGGGCTTTGTCGGTCCGGGTGAGTTCTTCCTGAGGGCCCTCGGCGCAGAGCTTCCGCAAATCCCACTCTAGAAGCTCCTCGGCCTCGGCAAACGTGGCTTCCGCCTGAGGGTACTCCTCCCACAGATGGCGGCCCATCCCCACTTTCTGACTGCCCTGTCCAGGAAATAACAGCAGCACCGCGGTCTCTACGCTCCCCATTCGAGGAGACACGAACCCCAACTGAGGCCGGCTCCAAAGCCGGTTAGCAACACGAGGTCGCCGTCGTGCAGGCGATCCTGTTCGAGGGCGTGCGCCAGAGAGATGGGGATGGAGGCGCAGGAGGTGTTCCCATACTCGGCCAAGCTGCTGAGCACGCGGTCTTCGGGAATCCCGAGCTTCTCTGCGGCCACGTCGATGATTCTCTGGTTCGCCTGATGGGGGACGAAGAGATCCACGTCGTCGACACTGCGGCCCGCCTCGGCCAGAATTCGCTGGGCCGATTCCGGTACCACGCGGGTGGCGAAACGGTAGACCTCCCGACCGTTCATGCGCAGAAAGTGCAACCGCTGCTGCACGGTCTGGGCGCTCGCCGGCAGCCGGGAGCCCCCGGCGGGGACTTCGAGAAGATCGGCGCCAGTGCCGTCGTTTCCCAGGTCAAAACCGAGCAGCCGGCCCCGTCCTATGGCCGGGGCCACGATCGCCGCACCGGCCCCGTCCCCGAAGAGCACGCAGGTGGAACGGTCCTCCCAGTCGAGGATGCTCGAGATTACCTCCGCACCCACCACCAGCACCCGTTCGGCCAAGCCGGCCGCCACGGAAGACGCCGCGGCCCCAAGGGCATAGATGAAGCCGGTGCAGCCCGCAAGCACGTCGTAGGCTCCGGCATTCCCCGCACCCACTGCCGCCGCGATGCGGGCGGCGGTAGCCGGCATCAATTGGTCGGGGGATACGCTGGCGCAAATCACCAGGTCGATGTCGCCCGGATCCGTGCCGCCTGCGGTGAGAGCTTCACGCGCCGCTTCGATCCCCAGTACGGAGGCCGGAGTGCCCGCTTCCGCAATCCGGCGGGAGCGAATGCCCGTCCTTTGCGAAATCCACTCGTCCGAAGTCTCTAGATGGGCGGGCAGGTCCCTGTTGCCCACGGCCCGCGGGGGGACCCAGGTGCCGAGCGCCGCCAATGCCACCGGCCGTCCTTGTAGCATGCTCACGTCGTGGCTTCCCTTCCGGCTCCGCTCAGACCGGGTCGAGCAGAGCGAAAGTGAGGCCGGCCGAGCAGGCCACTTCCTCGCCCACGTAGGCGACGCCCTTCCCCTTGCCTATGGTCCCCCGAAGCCGGGTGAGTTCGACCTCGAACCGCAGCGTCTCACCAGGGATCACCTGGCGTTTGAAGCGGACGTCGTCCGCAGCCGCAAAGAGCGCGATCTTGCCCCGGTTCGCTTCGAGCGAGAGCACCGCTACGGCGCCGGTTTGAGCCAGAGCCTCAATCTGCAGCACCCCCGGGAATACGGGATGACCGGGGAAGTGCCCCCGAAAGACGTCCTCCTCGCCGGTCAGGGTCTTTTCGGCCACCACCCGCTTGCCCGGCTCGAGTTCGAGCACCCGGTCCAGCCAGAGAAAGGGGTCGCGGTGAGGAAGGATTTCTTCGATCTGCTGCTTGTCGAGCATGAGGTGCACCCCTGGAAATGTGTAAGACCCGGCGGAGCCGTTTCCTACCGCCGGGCCAGAAAGTGTTCCTAATTAAGCCCGAGAGCACGCCCAAATGCAAGCGGAGTCTGGTTTCCGTCCGATTGGTGGAGTAGCCTTGCACCTGTTTGCAGGTGGCTGCAGCCGAAGTGTGGGAGGGAGAGCCTAACGTGCCTGCGCCTAGCTACGTGGACGATTCCTTGCGCTCGTTTTTGCTGAGCCTATCGGGCAGATCACGCGAGGTTGCAGGTGGGTCCGCGCTCGCCGTGGCCGGAGCCTCAGCCGCGGCACTGGTCAGTCTGGCCTGTCACCTCGCCTCACGCACCAATGGCCGGTCGCAGCAGGACGAGCAGACCGTCGGCCACTGCCACATTTCGGTCGACCCCCTGCTTCACCGCATCGAGAATCTGATCGACGAGGATGTGGTCGCCTACCAACAGGTGAAACGGGCGCTACGCCTGCCCCAGAGCGACCAGCAGGAACGAGAGGCGCGCCGCGCCGCTCTGGACGCAGCCCTGCTCCAGGCGATCGAGATCCCGTTGCAACTGGCGGCGGCCAGCCTGGAGGTGTACACCATGGCCGCACAGACCATCCCCGCCGTCAGCATTCCGGTAATGGGCGACCTGATCGCCGCAATGGACCTGGCCGAGGCTTCCGCGCGGGGCTCCCTGCGAAACGCCAAGATCAACGCGAGTTCCTTGAGCGCCGAGGACGCCCAGCAACTTGCGCGGTCGAGGATCGCCGAGCTTGACGCCCGACTGGAAGCCGGGCAGGCGGAAGCCCAGCGCATATTGATGCAGACCGCCCCCGACTACGCGGACGCCGGCTAATCCTTTGCAGCTCCAGCTTGCTCTAGGACTGGCTGACGATCTCTATGACATGCTCCTCCTTCGCGGGGAGCCGGTAGACCATATCGAAGCCGCTTCCCGGCTGCTGGCCCTCAAAGCGGCCCCGAAACAGATCTGCCGCGAGGCTATGGACGCCATCGTCAGAAGCGATCATCGCTTTGCCTGGAACAGTCCCAGTACGCTAAGCCTGGCAAGTTGGACGATCCAAGATCCCGACCTGAGTGAGATCACTTTCGTGGTTCTAGACCTGGAGACCACAGGCATGCGGCCGGGGATCGGCAAGATCACAGAGATCGGCGCGGTCCGCCTCGAGGGCCTCCAGGCGGTTGCCACCTTCGAAACGCTGGTCAACCCGCAGCGGCCCATCCACCCCAAGGTGGTCGAGATCACCGGAATTACCCCGCAAATGGTGGTCAACTCTCCCCGGATCGAGCAGGTGATGCCGCACTTCCTGGACTTCCTCAGAGGTGCGGTTATCGTCGCGCACAATCCCACTTTCGACCTGAGCTTCCTCAACTACGAGCTGGGCCGCCTCAACGGCAGGCGCCTGGGAGATGACGCCATCGACACGGTCTCCCTGGCCCGGCGGGCTGCGCCCGGCCTTCCCAACTACCGGCTGGGGACGGTGGCCGCGAGTCTGGGTTCGCCGGTGCAAGCATGTCACCGTGCCCTCGCCGACGCGCAGGCCACCGCCCACGTCTTCGCGCATCTGGTGGGCCGGCTGCAGGAGCAGGGGATCACCCGGTTGGGCGAGCTCCGGAGCTTTGCCGACCCCACCCACAAAGGCGACCGGCACAAACTGGCTCTGACCCAAGATCTGCCCAAGGCGCCCGGAGTCTACCTGTTCCTCGATGCCGAAGGTAATCCGCTCTATGTGGGCAAGGCCGAGAACCTGCGCGAGCGGGTGCGTTCCTACTTCCTCTCCGGATCCGCACACTCGCGCAAGGTGCGCCAGGCCATCAAGAAGCTCTCCCGGGTGACACACGAGCCTCTGGGAACCTCCCTCGAGGCTGTGGTCAAAGAACAGCAACTCATCCTGGAGCATCGCCCACCCGCCAACATCTATGGGCGGCGGCCGGAGAACTACGTCTACGTCAAACTGGCGCAGGAACAAGCCGGGATGCGCCTCTACGTCAGCGACCGCCGGTCCAGCCGGAGCGAGCAGAGGAACGGCGATACCCCTTCAGTCGAGGCCTGCGGCCCCTATCGCGGCCGCTCCCGCGTCAACGCCGCGATCGAATTGCTGCAGCGCTGCTATCCCCTGCGGCGCTGTCAGAGCCCGGCGGCGACCCCCTGCATCTATGGTCAAACGGACCGCTGCCTAAGGCCCTGCTCGAGCGAAGAACGAAAGGTGCGCCACGACGAACTCGCCGACCGGCTGGCGGCTTGGCTGAGAGGCGAGCCGGTTGAACTTGAGGAGGCTCCGCAGGCCCGCGCCGACCGGCTGATGCGCCGGTTGTCACGCGAACAGAGGTACGAGGAGGCGGGCAAGATCCGCGAGGGGGTCGAGGCGCTTCAGGGCCTGAGGCACTCCCATCGCGCTTTACGCGACGCCTGCTCGCTGCGCTTCGCCGCCCTGTGGCCTCATGTAGACGGAAGCCGCGGACGGGAAGCGCGGGTCAACCTCGTTTGGGACGGTCAACTAAGAGCAGCTTTCAATGTCACTCGGGCGACCGCTTCGCTCGAGATAGGGCGCGTTCTGCGGACGCTGGACTTCCAGTCGGAGTCACCCGGTCCGCTGATCTCGCTGGAACAGACCGAACTCGACGGCGTCATGGCAGTGCGGCGCTGGGTCAAAGAGGGCGCGAAAGGTGCCGTGCTGGTCAATCTTCCGAATGGCACCTCTCCCTCATCGCACGGCGATCGAGCGGGCGGCTGGCGGGAGAATATCCTCCGCAATTTGGAGGACCTGCTCTAAGCGAACGCGCTAATGCCGGGGCTGCGCCCAGACGCATCGGAAAAGCCCGCTGCCATAGCTCCCGGCAAACTCATCTTTCGGCGGACGCTCCGCCCGGGCCACGGACTCCAAGGGAAAGGGGCCCACCCCAGGGGCCCCTTTGCTGAGTTCTGGATTGTCCCCCGTCGTCTGCGGGACGACTGTCTAGACGGCGGCGGTCTCCCTGTCGGCCGGCTTGACGCCCCTTGCGTCCATGACCACGCTCAACAGACTGCGGTCGACCTTGCCCTTGTAGATGGGAATCCCTTCACGGAAGCAGAACTGGACGATCTCCTTTGTCTCCAAACCAAACTCTCTTGCCAGCTCCTCCGGGGTGAAGTGGTTCGCCATCACCGCTCCTTTCCGTGGTGTTCAGCCGTTGGGCCGTCCGGAACGAAAAAGGCCCGGTAGCACAGGGCTACCAGGCCTCAAATAAACGCGCCTCCAAAGGAGGCTTCCCGCAAGGATCCCGTCTTATCTGGGACCCTCCTCCGATCCGTGGCGGCATTCATAATGAGCATTGTATTCCCCTCGGCGGCATACTTCAACGCAACGTTGAGAAAACGTGACCTACCTAACCGCTGCGTCGGACGAACCTCGGTCAGACCAGGTTATCCCGCAGAAGCATGAGGTCGACTTCTTCCCCCGGCCCCATCTGCTGGCGATCCGTGGGGACGAAGATAAGGCCGTTGGCTAGGTGCATCGAGCGGAGGATCCCTGACCCCTGAGGACCGGTCGAGCGCACATGCCAACGTCCATCTGCCTCTTCGCGGGCCCGCACCCGCATGAGGTGGACGCGTCCGTGCCGGTTGCGCACGGCTTCATCGAGCAGCGCCCGGCGCATGGGGCGCCGGTACCTGGCGAAACCCATCATCTTGAGGAGCGCTGGGCGAACAAAGACCTCGAAAGCCACCATCACGGCCACGGGATTACCGGGAGTGCCGAAGACGAGCGAGTCCCCCCGCCGTCCGAACACCAGAGGCTTGCCCGGTTTCATCGCTACCTTCCACAGCAGGCGCTCGACCCCGAGATCGTCCTGCACCTCTTTGACGAAATCGAACTCACCCACCGAGACCCCTCCCGAGGTCAGCAGCACGTCGTAGTCGAGCCCGGCCTCGATCATCTGCCGAGTGGCCGAGTACTCGTCAGGGGCGATGCCCAACCTCTCCGGCTTCAGTCCCATCTCCCGGCACAGCGAGAACAGAGTGTAGCTGTTTGAATCCCGGATCTGACCCGCGCCGAGCGGACTCCCGGGTGGCACCAATTCGCTCCCCGTCGCGATAATGGCTATCCGCGGGGCTCCATGGACCTCCACCTCGGCCCGGCCCACGCTGGCGAGCAATCCCATTTCGGCGGGCCGAATGGGATCCCCGCGCTCCAGCACCCGGTCCCCGGCCCCGATGTCCTCCCCGGCTCGACGGATGTTCGCGCCTTCGCCGGGATCTTCAGAAATGTACACCCGGCCCTCGCGCTCTTCGGTCACCTCGACTTTGGCCACGGTATCGGCACCCGGGGGCACCGGTGCCCCGGTCATGATCTTCGCGGCCTCCCCGGACTGCACCGGCCGCTCGCTGTGGCCGCCCGCCTGAATAGTCTCGGTCAACCGCAACGCGGAAGGTGTGGCTGCCGTCGCCCCCCGCAGATCCTCTGCCCGCACGGCAAAGCCGTCCATGGCTGAGTTATCGAAGGGCGGGATATCGTCCTGCGAAAAGACGTCTTCGGCGAGCGCCCGGCCGAGAGTCTCGGTCAAAGGAACGCGGATCGGCGGGAGAGCCTGAGCCTGGCCGAGGATGAGGTCTAGAGCTTCCTCGATCGAGATCAAAATGGGGTCCTCCCGTTTGCACGATGAGTGTAAAGAAGGTGGCGCGCAGGGCCGATAAACCAGAATAACATGAGGCACTGGCAATGCCCCCGAGGGAGAAACGCGTGATCATTTCGACGGACCAGATCCTAAAATGCCTGCATTACCTATCCGCACCCGATTCCCAAGAGCAGACGAACCTTGGGACTCAACCTGGGGGAGGCGGCACAGCGGGGCCTCATGGCCTTAGCCCGGAGATACGGACTGTGCGCATCAAGAGCCTGCGCGAACTGCTTTCCGGCGACGGATACGAGATCCCTCCCGAGATGCTGGCCGACAAGATGATCGGCCGCGCTCTCTGCGACCAGATCTCCGGCCGCTACGAAAAGAGCACGGACCTAACCGAGACAAACTAACGCACCTGCGTAACCGGAGGGGTGGGAGCGCCTCCGCTCCACCCCCTTCTCCGGCGCGGCCCTCAAGCTCCACCATCGGCTGCGCATTTGGCCCGCCATCTCCGCAAGGACTAGAATGGGGCCATATGGCTTCCCGGGGCGGTATTCACCAATCACCAGTTAGGCGACGCCTGGCCGACTACATCTGGCAGTGGCGCAAGGTGGTCTACTTCATCAGCGCCGGGCTGGCCGCCCTCGTCCTCGCCGCGATCTTCCTCTCCATTTCCTTGCCGGACGCCATTCCCGAGCTTTCGACCGAACCTACCTTCTTCGACGGCGACCGTTCGTACCGCGCGGCGGAGGAACTCGCCGCGGCTCACCCAGAGCGCCCCGCGGGCAGCGAGGAGAGTTCTCAGGCGGCCTCCTGGTTCGAAGAACGCCTCGGCGAACTCGGGGTGAGGGCGGAAGTTCAAGCTTTCGAAGCCGACCTCGGTGCAGACAGCAGAGAGCTGCGCAACGTCTTCGTCACACTACCCGGCCAATCCGCAGAGACCCTCGTCATCTCGGCCCCCCGGGGGGACCGGCTGGACACCCCGCTCTCACCGGTCGCCAACGCCTCCGGCACGGCGATGCTGCTCGAGCTCTCCCAGACCTTCTTCGCCCGTCCTCATGAGAAGACCATTGTCTTGCTATCGACCGAGGGTGGGGCTTACGGGGGCCTGGGTTTGGAGAAGTACCTAGGCTCGCTGGACGGCGTGCCGGTGAAGAGCGTGCTGTCGATTCAGGGTCTCGGTAAAACCGAGCGCACCACCCTCATGGCCGGAGTAATGGGAGACAACACTGTGACGCCGGGCTGGTATGTGCAGCTCACCCAGGAGATCCTGCGTAATGCCGAGATCAGCCTGGAGCTTCCGGGGCTGGGCCACCAGATCGCGGGTCACGCGCTGCGGCTCGAGTCGGGGGAACAGGTGGCGGGTCTCGACAAAGGGATCCCTACGATCTCGCTGTTCGACCTCACTGAGGGTACGGTGACGCCGGAGGCCATGGCCAATCAGGGCGCCGCCATCGAGAGGCTGATTCTCACGCTGGATCGCGGCACAGCCGTTCCCGAGGCGGCGTCGGCCGTGCTCGTGCTGCCTTCCGGGCGATATCTGACGGACCGCGCCCTTAACGTGCTTGCCTACCTGATGCTGCTGCCCTCCGGAGTCATGGCGTTCACCTGGCTGGCGGTCATCCAGATACGGCCCGAATCCTGGCTGCGCTACATCCGCAACGCGCTCTCCTTCGTGCTTCCCGTGGCGGCCGTGCTCGGGTTGGCCGTCCTGGCAGGACACACCGCGCTGCTTCCGCGCTTCGAAGGCACCGCCCCTTGGACCTCGGCGGCGGCCACCGAACCCAAGTTACCCCTGACGTTGGGCCTGCTGGCCGCCGGTCTGGTGACCTTCATCGTATCCCGGCATTTCCTGGGATACCTCAAGCCGCGGGAGCCGGTGGTCATGGCCGAGATGGCCAAGCTGGGCAGCGGGCTATTCGTCCTCTTGGCAGGACTGGCGCTGTTGGCGAGCCACTCCCCATTCTCTCTGCTGACGGCGATTACCGCTGCCTGGCTCTGGCCTCTGGCCACCTGCTTCTTCGAACCCAAATATTGGAGCTTCGGGCAGTGGCCGCGGCTTCGGCACAACGCGGGGCTCCTGTTCGCCGGACTGATCGCACCGCTCGCGCTTTACGCCTACCTGGCCCTGGAAACCCCTCTGGGCTGGCTGAATGCCTGGTGGTACCTGCTGGTGCAGACGGTGTCCGGAGCCTACGGCGTGCGCGGGCCGCTGGCCACGGCGCTGCTAACCGCCGGCTTCCTGCTCCTTATGGGGGTGCGCCGACTCAGGCTGCTCCCCGTGGAGACTCTCGAGCGCAGAGAAGACCTGGTGGCCGTTCCCGCGCCGCCGCCGCGCGTGCGCCGAGTCTAGCGGCGGGATCCCGGTCAGAGGGCACTCGCGCGCCCCCTAAAGCAGGCGGGAGAGTCCGTCCCTGCAGAGGTGCGTGCGGGGGAAGATGGCCCGGGCAGTGGCCAGCATCTCCTGATGGAAGTCATCGTTGCGCAATGGGGTGAGGTGACTGAGGAGTAGTTCCTCGACGCCCGCATCTCGGGCGACTCTGGCGGCCCCTTCCGCCGAAGTGTGCGCGTTAAGTCCAGCTTTCAGTTGCTCGGGATCCTCATGGCCACGGATCCAGGCCGTGGGGTTCGACCACAGGGCCGGGAGAAAACTCAGGCCGACGGTGTGGTCCAAATGAAGGTGAGAGAGAAGGAGGTGGATCTCGCCGGATTCGGGCAGCAGATGCTGAAAACCCTCCTCGCGCAGGTGGGCGATCCCCGTGCCGGCATCGCACACGATCAACCGGTTCTCCTCGCGTACCGCCAGTGACGTCGTCGCCCGGGGCCCCGGGGAAACCATCCGCTCGAGCCCAGCACCACCAGTTCCACGATGTCGCCTCCGCGCTAGAGGAAGTCCTTCCGCCAGAAAAGAATGGCGGCCGATGCCGAAAGGAAGAAGGCGATGCCGATGGTGATGGGGAAGGCATACGGGTTTTCCATGAAAGGAAGATCCACATTCATGCCGTAGAAGCTGGCCACCATAGTTGGAATCGAGAGGATGATGGTGATCGAGGTCAGCAGCTTCATCACCATGTTCAGGTTGTTGGAGATCACCGAGGCGAAGGCGTCCATCATCCCCGACAGGATGTTCGAATAAATCTGGCTCATCTCGAGCGCCTGCCGATTCTCCACGATCACGTCCTCGAGCAGATCTTCGTCCTCCTCGTACATGCGGACCGCGCCGGTGCGCAGCAGCTTGGTCAGCACGGCGTCGTTCGAGCGGAGCGAGGTGGTGAAGTAGACGAGCGCCTTTTCGAGGGTAAGGAGATCGAAGAGCTCGGCGTTACGCATGGAGGAGCGCAGTTCGCGCTCCAGCTTGTCGGTCTCCCGGTTGATCCGGTTCAGGTAACGCAGGTAGAAGGTCGCGATCTCCTTGAGAACCTGCAGGAGGAAGCGGGTCTTCTTGGCCGTGGAGAAACCCCGGACGGAGCCTCGCTCGAACTCGCCCAGAATGGGATTCGGCTGCAAGGTCGTAGTGATGAAGAAGTTGGGGTGCACCACCATGCCCAACGGAATGGTGTCGTACCCCTGCTCCTCCTCGGTGCGGGTGATCACCGGAATGTCGACGATGACCAGTACCACATCATCCTCGACGTCGATCCGCGACTTCTCCTCGGGGTCCAGGGGACTGCGCAGAAAATCGGTGGGGATCGAGAGAGCCTGGCTCACCCGGAGGATCTCTTCCTCGCTCGGGTCCACGAGGTCGATCCAGCTTCCCGGTTCGAAGTCCTCGCGCCGGTCCAGCCCGACCGAAGTAGATTTGAAGATGTTGAGCAAGAGATCACCTCCTCCCGACGACGATGGGCAGAAGGGGCCCGGGGGCCAATGCCCGCACGCATTATCTCAGAATGGGCCATAAATAGCTAACGAGGCCGATGGTAGTATGACAAGCTCCCTAATGCTCAGCAGGATGGTTGGACGCTTATGAGACCCAGCATCAATGCTCTCGAGCGCGACCTGCGTCGACAGCTTCGTGGCGACGTCGAGTTCGACAGCTTCACCCGTCACCTCTATTCCACGGATGCGGGGCTTTACCAGATCACCCCGATCGGGGTAGTGTCGCCGCGCGACACCGAGGATCTCCTTGCGCTGGTCGCCTACGCCACCGAGAACGGCGTGCCGCTCGTGCCCCGCGGGGCGGGTTCCGGTCTCGCCGGGGCAGCGGTGGGGCCCGGCCTGCAGGTCGACTTCACCCGCCACATGAACAAGATCCTGGAGGTGGCCGAGGACGGCTCCTGGGCGCGGGTGCAGCCGGGTGTGGTCATGGGCCAGCTCAACGCCCATGTCAAAGCTTTCGGCCGCTTCTTCGCGCCCAACCCCTCGAGTGAGAACTACTGCACGCTCGGCGGCATGATGGCGAACAACTCGTCGGGCTCGCGCTCGGTCGCCTACGGGATGACCATCGACCACGTACTCGGTTTGCGCATGGCCCTGAGCGGCGGGGAACTCTTCGAGGCCAAGACGGTCGCGCGCAACGGCGACCTAGAGAAACTGGCCGGCGGCTCGGGTGGCCCCGCCGGTGCCTTCAGCCGGATCCTGCCGCTGCTCGAGAGCAAGGGCGAGGCTATTCGTCGAGCCCAACCGCACGTGATGAAGAACGCCAGCGGCTACCGGTTGGAGACGGTGATCGAGGACGGCCAGGTCAACCTGCAGAAGCTGTTCGTCGGGTCCGAGGGCAGCCTGGGCCTGATCGCCGAAGCCACCCTCAATCTCGTGCCCCTCCCCGGCAAGCGCGCCATCGCCATGGCCTACTTCCCGGCCGTGAGGGCGGCGGGCGAGGCCGTCTTCCCCATTCTGGATCTAAAGCCCACTTCGCTCGAGATAATGGATTCCAACTTCCTGACCTTCGTCCGCACCCAACTTCCAAAGCTGGATGCCATGCTGCCGGCGGGCGCCAACACTGCGCTACTAATCGAATTCGAAGGCGCTGATACCGACGAGCTCGACGAGAGACTGCGCTCCCTGGAAAGCCTGCTGGCCGGCGGGCCCGCCCTCGAGGTCAAGCGGGCGCTCGATCCGGTGGAGCAGGAGGAGCTCTGGCAGGTGCGCAAGACGGCCGTCCCCCTGCTGCAGAAGCTGCCGGGTCCCAAGCGGATCGCCGAGGTGATCGAAGACGTCACCATTCACCCCTCGGTGTTGGCCGACTACATGGAGAACCTGGACGGCATTCTCAAGGGAATGGACATCCCGGGAATCATGTACGGGCACGCCGGCGACGGTAACGTCCACACCCGGCCGTTGCTCGATCTCAAGGACGCTAAGGACCTGGCCAAAATGCAGCGTCTGCTGGAGGAAGTCGTCGAGATGGTGCTGGAGTTGCGCGGCACGCCCTCGGGCGAGCACGGCGACGGACTAGTGCGCACGCCGCTGATCCCGCTGGTTTACGGTGAAGAAGTGTACGGCGTGTTCCAAGAGGTCAAGGACGCCCTCGACCCCACCGGCATCATGAACCCCGGCAAGAAGATCCTGCAACCAGGCATTGGCGGCGGCGCCGCCCAGAACATGCGTTACGGCGCGGACTATTGGACATACGACCAGGGCACCGTGCTCGCCTGGGAGGAAGGCGCTTACCAGGCCGAGGTGGAAAAGTGCCACGGCTGCGCCCAGTGCAAGAGCGTGGTGGCGACCACCATGTGCCCCACCTACAAGGCGCTAAAGCGGGAACACGCCTCCCCCCGGGCCAAGGCCAACGTGCTGCGGAACATCCTCTCCGGACGGCTCGACCCCGAGACCACATACGCGGACGAAGAGCTCAAGCTGATCACGGATTACTGCATAGAGTGTGGAATGTGCGCGGTGGAATGCCCTTCCAACGTCAACATCCCCAAGCTGATGTTGGAAGCCAAGGCTCGTTATCGTGACGAGCATTCCGGCAGCGCGACCGACCGGCTGCTCGGCGACCCCGAGCGCCTCTCCAAGACGGGAAGCAGCACTGCCGCAGTCTCGGGATGGCTGGCCAACCTGAAACTCCTGCGGAAGATGGCCGAGGGCGTCACGGGGATCGACCGCCGGCGCACCATGCCGCCTTTTGCGGCCAAGACCTTCGCGCAAAGGCTCGAAGAACGGGACGCCGGCG